>Ga0307375_10000994_pt1 | contig 32316 bp, 14 predicted proteins | sample TR1MG_FD_202531 | JGI IMG/M metagenome (GOLD analysis project Ga0307375, IMG submission 202531) | Soil microbial communities from Risofladan, Vaasa, Finland - TR-1 | ecosystem: Environmental > Terrestrial > Soil > Coastal area > Acid sulfate soil | place: Finland: Risofladan, Vaasa | collected... | reverse complement strand
CTCATGATTTGCTGTGATTATAGTTACTTTATTGGCATCATCACGTTTTGTGAAGATTTCATCAATATGGACTCTTTCCTTTTCAGAAACATCAAATAATCTTACAATATCATCAACAACTAATATATCTGTATTGTCCACTATATAATCCCAATATATTTTTCTATCCTCACTCTTCCAACCAGAGCGTGCAAAATTAATTATTTCAGATGATTTGCAGAAAAAACATTTATAATGTTGTTTAATAGCTTCTTTAAGTATAATAATAGAAATAGTAGTTTTTGCCACACCATGTGGGCCCGAAAGATATAATCCTATTCCTTTTTTAACTGCATTTTCAAGATTATTTAAATAACTATCAATTTTATCAATAGAATCATAATTTTTTTCAACTGTTAATATTCTTTTCTTTATTTTATCTAATTCAAATTTAAAATATTTTTGTGGTATATTTGCTAAAATATAATTTGTGTCTAACCATTTTTTAATAGAATCAATATTTTCTAATCTTTGATAAACCTTCTCATTTCCAAATTGAGTCAGTTCTCTGAATCTAAAATAATGATTCCAAAAATCTTTTTTCTTAGTCATCATTTAACCAATCATATCCATTAAATATTTCATCTTCATTGTTTTCATCTTTTAAAATTTTGACACCTTCATTATATAATTTTTTAAGACCTTTTATATCATTTAATTCTAAATATGAATTATATGCTATATTGTCATTAATTTGCCCTTTTGCTATTTTAATTGCTAGATTTCTATTACTTTCATTTTTTTCATCTGCATATTTATCTAAATTTTTAGATTTGAAATCATTACTTGAATTTTTTTGAATTGATTCAAATTTTCGTTCATCTTGTATATTTCTTAATATTCCTAAAATATAATTTGGATGTCTATTAGCATATAATTTCTCATCATTATTATAAATGTCACAAACTTTTTCTAATATTTTTTCATTTACTTCTAATAATGGTTCAGCCAGTTTTCTTATATCTTCAAGTTCAACTTTCTTATTTTTCTTATTATAATATTCAATAGTTCCTTCTATTGTTTTTCTTAATTTCTTAATAACTGTTTCTTTTGAACACCTTGGTAAAATACTTTCTTCAATATACTTATCTAAATATATTTTTATATTCTTCTTTCTTCTTATTTTACCTTTTTTATCAAATATTTTTATAGAAAATTCACCCTTATCATCAGAGTCATTATCTGAATATATTTTAGTTAAATTTAATACATAAACATTGTTTTTATAATATCTTTTTGCTAATTCCCAATATGATAATTCTCCCCAAACACTTTCTATAATATCATTATCATCACCAATAATAATTTGACTTTTAAAAACCGAAAATGGTACTTCGAATTCATCTTTTTTATCTTTATACTCTTCTTCATTATCAATATAAAATTTATAAAATCTAATTAGAGTATTAAATGCTTCCGGTGATAATAAAAAACAATATCTTTGAAGAAAGACACTTGGTATTTTATAATACTCCATATTATTTTTTGCCAACTTGAATTAAAATAAATTTTGATGGTCAATATTTAAATTTATAATGAATATTATATAATTTTTCACAACAAAATTATCATAATATTTTAAAAATGTTCTCTGACTTCAAATTCTTTTTCCATATTATATATTTCTATTCTTCTCTTTGATTGTCCAGTCAAATATCGTATACGATCATAAAAATCTACAATGATTGCCTCTTCCTTTATATTATTTTCAACATTTGGATATGGTCGTAATGTTCTACCAATCCTTTGAAAACATTTGATTAGTGATTTTCCACCTCCAGCAAGTATAGCAGCATCAAGAGCAGGTAAATCCAGTCCTTCATCAGCAACGGTAGTACCAATCAATACATTTAATTCTCTTTCTCTTATTTTTTGTAATAATATTTTCCTATCTTTCTTTTTTACTTCACCTCTTATAAATGCAGCTTTTATATCGGGTATCTCTTCTTCTAACATCTTTAAAATTATTTTTCCATGTTTTATCAATGAAACTGTTATTAGTACAGTCTTATCCATTTCTAAAAATCTATGAACACAATCAATTATCAATCCATTTCTTTCATCATTTTCAACAATATATTCTTTATATATTGTTCTAAATTTCTTTCTAAAAAATTGATACTTTGTAATCTTATTTGGTGGCAATATATAAATAATAGGTCTAACTAAAAATCCTCTTTCAATTAAATATGAAGCCGTAATATTTGCAATTATTTTTCCAGTATATGCTTCAAGTATTATATCAGTTGAATCATATTTAAAAGGCGTTGCGCTCAATCCGTATTTATAAAATGCATTTTCCGCCAGTGTTAAGAAGTTTACAAATGATACCGCCTTTGAATGTTGACATTCATCATTTATAACTACATCAGCATTCTCAACCATTCTTCTTACTTCATCTTTTTTATTTAATATCTTTTCTGAAATTTCTTCTTTTATATATGATTCATCATCAATAGGTTCATATTCATATCCTAACGCCGCATTTATTGTTTGAATAGTAGCAACAGTAAACTTTTTTATTTCACAATGTCCGCCGCCTAGTCTTCCAATTTCAAGTTGCAACATATCTGAAATTTCATCATATGCCTGTTCCAAAAGATCAATGGTATGTACAACAAAAATTGTATTTAAATTCAATCGTGCAATGATGGAAGCACCAATCACAGTCTTACCACCACCAGTGGCAACTTTTATTATGCCTCTTTGTGCTATTATTGCATCATCAATTATTTTTTGTTGATAGTCTCTGTACTCTTTACCATGTACTTTCAATTCTTTTGTCTGTTTAGGATATTCTCGTTCATCGACAACATCAAATTTAACTTTGTGTTTATCAAATACATTTGAAACATATGAATAAAGACCAGTAGGATATTTTACTTCATTACCATTATGTAGAAGGGAATATTTGTAATTCACAGATTCTTTTCTAAATGGAGAATATTCCTGAATTATATATGATAAATCTTCATTTATCTCTTTCAATAATTCGTGGTCTAATTCTTCCTTAGATTTTATGTGAGTCCAAATATTCCCTAATTCAAGTTCAACCATATACTTATTAATTTCTTATTTAATCCTTTATGAAATTTTAATTATTTTTATAATAAAACATCAATAAAATTTCATTATTTAATTAATAGTTTTTCATTTAATCTAAAAATATCATAGTGAACTTGTCCTTCTGCTGCTTTATGAACACCTTTATTTCCTATTTGAATAAACAAAAACATTTCACGTGTTCCTCTATCAATTACCAACAATGGCATTATAAATTCTGCATTTGTTGGATCAGTTGTTGGGTCTTCAAATATAACTTCTAAAAATGGATTATCTAAAAATCCTCTTGAAGTTGTTTCAGGAGAAGCAGGCATTGTTATTTCAGATTCTTCCCATAATTTGCCACCACCATAGTATCCTAAAACTTCATACGCAGCTTGTGTAATAATATCTGTATCAAATTTTAAAGTACCACAACTTCCTAATTCAACTTTTGAACCATCTCTTAGATAATCATCAAATGAACCAGGCAATCTTATTGAAAGTGGTGTATAATTAATATTTGAAGTTCCCAATGTAGTATTTGCAACAACCCCTCCGCCTGTTCCATTATTAAAGAAAAGTCCATTTTGTCTTTTATATAACATTTCAATAGCTTTACTTCCTACATCTGAACCTTGATACGGTGAATATTTGTAAACCATTTTTAGTTGTGCGCTTCTATGTGCTGCTCCAAGATAGTCAACATCAAGCCAAAGTGGTGTTTCATCAGACATTGTATTAAAATACAATGCAATATCTGCATCTGATCCGGTACAATCAATAATAAAACCATTCACATCATATCCATCGCCACTACCATTCCTCACAGGTATTTCTCTTCCTGCCCATCTATAATGGGTTACTAATGCACCGCCTGGTATATCATATTGAACACCTGTCGTGTTGTTATATAATCTTACGTAAGTACCTTTTGTATCACCTGTTACATTATGATGTTCAAATACGGCACCATAATCACCAGGATCACCAAGATTATTTATTAACAATTCTACTTCACTACCTGTAAACGCACCAGTTGGATCATATTTGAGGGATTCAAGTTCAGCAATATATTTATCCTCATGAATGATGAAATAATTTTCAGTTACATCTAGATCACTGATCTGTAAATTTGTTTCTGATTTTGTTGCAACTTCTGTTCCACCAGTGGCAGCTGAATAAATACCTTTTACATGTTGTAATGGAAAAGGAACATATAATGCTTTTGTACTAGCAGGACCCGCATCAATTGTTTCTACAGATAATAATCTTGTTCCACCATCTTTTGTTGAAGTCGTTTCAATAAGCGGACTAAAGAATAATTCCTTTCTTCCATTAATAATATCAATTTCTTTATAAACTTGAGTATCATCTTCATTTTCAAAAGGATGATTGAATAAAACGTTTTTATTCATCATAATATTCTCAAATGTTTCGCCTCTTAATACAGTTCCTGTAGAAAATGAAGCATGATCTACATATGAAACTTTGTAAAAATCAATAGGAACACTTGTTAATCCTTGACCAGCAGGATAAGTTAGTGTATAATAAATCCAAACACTTTTCTGAGTTCCTAAAATAAAAGTTCCACTACCATTAAATGTAAACAAATAAGGATCAGCAAGAGTACCTGTACCTGACCAGGTTCCAGCAGTACTCATATTAGTTTTATTTTTATCTTCAGTATAAATTTCAGGAGTACCATCAATTACTGTACCAGTTGGCAATTTAGTAGTTATTTGAACAGTAATTGTATTACCGGCTGCCCAATTTCCAGTACCACTACTTCTATATGCATCAAGACTTGTATCAGTTGTATCATAAGCTACTTTTGCATATATAACTTCTTGATCAGTTTCAGTATCAGACCATACAGTTCTTTTTCCACTTGTTCCTTCATTGCCTAAGAAATCTGTATAGCCATTAATATCAGAATCTGCAATTGAATCATACTGTAAAAAATTTGTTTTAGCTGAAGATAATGTTCCACTAAATAAACGATGAAGATTTTCTTCCATTATTTTATCGAGATTCACATCTGGAAAATTAACCTTAAAACGCATATCTAAAATATCATCAAAATCTATTCCATCATTAAATTTGCCATCAGGTCTATCAGAAATTGTATCAGCTAAAACTGTTGCATTTTGTTGTTGATTTTCATATGCAGCAGAAGGATTTGCACCTGTATCGTTATAAGCTTGATTTCCCCTTCTAGATACTTTAAACATTGGAACGGCATAAGTATATCCATCAGCAGTTCCTAATGCAGTTCTTGAAGCTTCATCACCTGCACCGGCTCTCCATAATCCAGGATCATTTAAAACAATATCCATATTTGTAAAATTATATCCTGACATTTGTGGATTAATAGCTGCTCCTTGACCTTGAACATTTGCAGTATCATCAAATCCAGTAGAAAAAACATTTGTAAATGTTACTTCATCAACAACTCTTATTCTATATTGAAGCTGAATTCTTTGAGATGTTTCAATTCCATCTTCTGATGGTTTTATTGTTGGATCAACAATATCATCAGGAAGATTTGTTCCACCATATTGTGTATTTCCATAAGCATAGATTTCTGTAAGAGACGGTTTATTCTGTGTTATTGGATTATTGTTAGGGTCTCTTGAACGAACTTGTGCATAGAATACTTCTAAAAATACAAAATCATTTCTTCCTTCTGTTGTTGCTGCTGAAAGTTCAATAGAATTCAATGAAGCATCAGTATAATTCACACCACCTACAATCATTGGCCAACCATTCACAATAATATTTGGCTTATCAATATCTTTCTGATCAAGCGAAGAATAAAATTGAAATGTGTTTGCAATTGCTGAATTACCAATAGGAAATTTATTTCTTCCCATATTCAGCCAACCACTTGGAATTTTTGAACTAACTAGGTTTCTTAACCATTCTGATCCAACATCATCCAATAAATTCCATTCTGAATCAAGTGCAGGTTTTCCTGTTCTCCAAACTATATTGACCCAAAATCTGTTCTTTGCTTGTAAAGTTCTACTTACAACTTCTTCACTTGGAATATAACCTTTGTTATAATTTCTTGTACCTTCGTTCATTACCATCCTCCTAATTTATATTTTATTTCATCAAGGACAAATTTATTTATCTGAAATTGTAACTTACTATTAAAATTTAAATTTTCTGGTGGATATTCTTCTTGTAATTTTTTAAAAATTTTATCTCTTAAATCTAGATCATTTGCTACTCTTGAAGGAAGTAGATCCCAATTTAAAATTAAACTACCATCTTTAGATATTGTCACTACTTTCACTTTACTATCCTTATTTAAATTGTGAAACATTCATTATGAATAAATTATTATTCTGAACTATGTCTCTTAATCTTTCTTCACCAATCTCATTTCCCCATATTGTTTTTGAAAATTCAGTTAAAATCAACCAAATATCCTTTGATAGTTTTATAAATTTATCCTCTATATTTTTATCATCAAGTTCAAAATCATTTAATAAATTTATAAAATCTATTTCTGAATATCTATAATTTCCACCAACGGTTTTCTTAGGAAATATTTTTTTTTGTTTACACAACTTATATAAAGTTGGTCGTGAAATATTTAATCTTTTAGTTATATCTCCTGTCGTATACATCTTAATATTAATCCTTTTACAGTTTTTACTGATTTTTACTATATGGTTTTATAAAGACAAAAGAAAAAGGCCTTCATAAGAAGGCCTTCATCCAAAAAGAGATATATTTTTTGTTATTAAAATTTTACATCAAAACTCATACTACATGGATTTTTAAGTTTTTCATCTTCAGCCTTATCTTCTACAAATGACCAAAAAACTTTCAAATATCTTATCTTTTTTCCTATCCGTTTACTTAATCCACTTTTAATTTTTTTAAGATAATCATCTTCGTCAAAAATACCTGGAAAATTATCAGGATTTATAGTGAAATTAAAGTTAAAAGAAATCTTTTCTTGGTCTTTACCTTTTAAAACATTATCGATACCAAAACTGAAATCAATAAGACAATCTTTTACATCTGGAAAGATATCAGAAAGAAATTCTTTGATTCCTTTTATTATATTTGTGTCTGCCACTTTCATATTTCCTCCTTACAGGAATAGTCGCCTGAAAGTCATCCGTTTTACCGGGAGAGGCGATAATAAAATTAATTAATTATATATCTCTTTTTAAAATGTTAATCTCCATAAAATTGCCATTGTCATTGCGGTTGTCTTATTTAAGACAGGAAAATTTTTAACATTTACCATTGTTCCATCAGACGCAATAGTTGCATCTTCACCACCAAAAAGACCCATTTCTACTAAAGGTCCATTGGCTTCACTTTCAAGAAACGTTGTGGTCAAATCAATGACATTTGTTCTTGTAAGTGTTGGATCACCGACATCATCAACATATGTTTTATCAGAAAATTCCTTTCTTGTTAATTCCGCAACAAGTTGAGTTTGACTTGCTGATTCTGCTGGTGGATTTTGTAAATCCCAACCAACACCACCTGTGCCAACTGCAAGAGTTAAAATTCCAGGAATTGTTGGTGATGCAGTTTCAATTGCCCATGAAGCTATCAAATCACTACAAATATCAACAATCAAATTATCATCATGATAATCAGGTGCTGAAAGAATCTTTTCTCTTGTGAGACCAATTCCCAATTTTATCCAAAGTTCTCCTTTGTAACGAAATTTAAATTTCTCTGATCCTGTTACAATCTTTTCCATGTATATCCTCCTGCTATTAAAGATTTATTGTTTGTTTTTTTCCATTTTCCGTTATTATTATTTTAACATTGCTTTCTCTTATACCTTTATATTTATCGACATTTGGTTTTACCTTTTGTTTCTGCTTCTTTTTCATTTTAATCTCCTTTATGGTACAAGTACTATTGTCACATCCACATCTGGTCCTACACCATAAGGACCATTTAATATACCGGCATCCTTATCAACAGGGACATCTGGTACTAAATAAAATCCTTTATAATGAGCAACAATTTGTCCTATTGTTTCTTCAACTTCTTCTATGTTTTCACTAAGAGCTACACCAACGTCTGGATTTGATTCTTCAACCGAAGCATATGTATCACTGAATCCAACAGCAGGATACCACATATCAACACCCAGTAAACTACCAAGCAATACTCGTTCTTCTTCAATTGGTAAAGAACCAACCAAAGGACTATATAATTTATTTAATATGAATATCTTTTTAAGATAATCACCAAACATAAATATAACAGTTGGACTATCAGTTGGTAGATCTTTTGTTTCTTGAAAAAATGAACCACCTAATAATAAATCTGTCCAATCATCAACTAGTTGGTCATACAAATCATCTAAATCATAATTCAGTGTTATCTCATGTCTTGGGCAATGTACATTATAACTTCTTGTATAATAATCATTAAAATATGAACCAACTTCTGGATCAAAATCACTTCCATCAACTCGATAATCATTTAATATGAATCTATGACTACTGTTACATGGTGGAATTACATAATCATCAGATTTTACCCATTCAAATGTAACTTGTCTGAGTTGAGTACAAACATGAGCATGTAGTGGACCTTCAAATTCAAATCCACCTAAATAATCATTTACATTAAAAGTATTGAAAATACTTTTTTCAGTTGGGTCGAAGTCACTTCCATCAACAGTGAAATCGTTAAGATAAAAAGTAATATGACGATATACATAGAATTCATTATAATAGTAAGTAATTTCAATTTGATCTCCATAATTTGGCGGTGCAGTTAATTTTACATATCCTCTTGTTGGATCAAACTCATCAACGCTTACAGGTGTTCCATTTATAGTTACAACAAAATCTGTCAATTCAGCAATTTCAAATTCATCTTCTTTTATCCAAGGCTTAAAATATGTGAAGAAATCATCTTTTGTTGGCTCGCCTAAAAATTGATTTGAAACATTTTCTGTTATCTCTTGTATTTCTGCAGCATATTCTGAACAATCTGTTCTCATATCTTCAGGATAAAGATTTTCAAAACCAACTTTATATCTATCACAAATTGCTGTGCTTGTTGTTTTAATTGCAACTTGCCATCCATAAATATCTAAGATTGGTATTTTTCTTCCCCATTGGTCCAATATATAATCACCTTGTGGATCTTTTTCCCATTGTAGTTCACAAGCATTTTGAAAATAGAAATGTTCTGTCCAAATAAATCTTATTATGTAAAAAATATGTGAAGGTTTAACAACTGTCATAAATGCATTTATCTGTTCACTCATTAATGATAAATTTGAATCAAGTGGTCCAGCACCTTCAACTAAAACATCAATTTTAACAATAAATTGCTCTGAAATATCAGCATCTTTGCTAAATACTGGCTCTCTTAATTGCACATCATTTTCAACAAATAATTCTAATCCACGTTGCAATGATGTTTTCGTTGAACCTTCAAATAATATACTTATCAAAGCTAAAAGTAATTGTCTATAATCTTCTTGTGATATCACATTACTTGGAGGGATAGTTATTAAATATCCTAAATTTTGCCAAATTAATTTTGGATCCAGAATATCATAATCTAAATCATTTTGTGATTTTTCTTCATCATATTCCAATCTTGCTTGTTCCATTGCATGAGATTTAAGATGACCATAAAATATAGTTGATGGTGATCTTGAATAACTACTACCCATATTTTTGAATATGTCTTTAATATACTCAAGAGATTGATAATATTGGTCATTTCTTTTTTGAATAGCTCTTGATGCTGTTATATGAGTTGTAAATCTATATTCAAATGGAACCATTACATTTCCAACATGATCAATTGCATTAATAATAACTATTATTGATGCATTATGTTCAAATTGTCCTGTTGGTGTAGCAAAAACTATATAACCTCTATTTCTTTCAAAAAATGAAAAATTAAGATTATCTTCAAACAAGAATAAATCAAGTATTTGGGAAACAGTAATATCAAGATTGTTTTCATTTAAAAGATATTTACTTAGCTCTTGATTGTATTTTGAATTTATAATTTCTGCTTCATAGTCATCTAATCCATTAAGATAATCTGCAAGCTTTTTAATTGTATTATAAGCATTATTACTTAAATTTAATTGTAGACTTATAATACTATTTATTTTGACAACAAAATTTACATTATCTATTGTTAGTCTTACATTAGTTGATGACCCAGTGTATCTGAATCTTATAGTATCACGTGTTATTGGTTTATATATAACATTATTTATTTTAATCTGGACTGTTCTTATATTAACTCCAGATTGATTGTCATCAATATATGCAATAACATTAGTTTTTGTTGATACGTCAGTAGAATTTGGAGTAGGATAAAGTTCTCTAACTCTAGGTGCTTCAGTATCTGCTTGTATAAAATTGAATATTACTTCATCAGCTATATTGCCTGCAATATCACTAACATTATAAATTCTGAGTACTTCTACATCCTCAAAATTTAAAACACCTTGAATAGGACTTATTGTTATTTCATAATCTGTTGGATTTAATGGAACCCAAGAAAAATATGAAGAATTTTTAGTTTGAGAATATTCTATACCATTAACTTCAACTTTTATTGAACTTACATCAACACCTGAAAAATCATCACTTACTTTAAATTTAAATTCTGTTGTTGATTCTGTAATGACACCATCAGGTGGCTCAATATCATAAATTACAGGTGGAATTAAATCAATTTTAACAATTTCTGTATTAACAGTTTCTATATTTCCAGCATTATCACGTGAAAAATATTTCAGGGTAAATGTGCCAGAACTATTAATATCAACATAATGTCCACTTGGTGATGCTATTGTTGGTGTTGAACCATCAATTGTGAAAAATGTTGTATCCCATCCTGAAGCTTCATCATCAACAATAAAATTGATTCGTGTTGATGAAGTAAATCCACTTGGAGGAACATCAGTTGTTGTTACAGGTGGGGTTTTATCAAATTTTACAGTTGTTGTTTTTACTATTTCTTCGTTTCCAACATTATCAACTGCATAATACTCAATATCATATGCACCTTCAGGCATAAGAAATGGTGCAGTATATTCAACAAATAACAAATCATCAGCTAATCTATAGTAAGTCTTGTCCACGCCTGAGTGAATATCAACTGGTACCAATGTTATTTGTACAGTTGGGCTAACAAACCAATCATCTTCTCCTGTTGGAGTTACAGGATTGGTAAAAAGTTGTGTTGTTGGTGCATCTCCATCAACAAAAACATGAAAGGCTGCTTCTTTAACTGCTTCAATATTTCCAGCAATATCGACTGAAAAATATTTTATAATAAATTCACCTGAATCATATAATATTATTTTACTATTGACAACAATAGGGGATAAAACTGTAGGTGTAGTACCATTAATTGTGAAATATGTTCTATATAAACCTGATGTCACGTCAACTACACTAATATTTATTGTAACCGGACCCTGTCGCCATGATAAATCTACAACATCATCAGTTGTTATAGGCGCAATTCTATCTAATTTAAATGGTAAATTAGAATATGCACTTGCTTTTTGATTTTCACCTGTTGTGGGTATAGAATTATTATCATATGCTCTTGCAAATATTGTATGTTCACCATCACCATATCCTGGAAAAATTGTACTTAATGGAGCAGGAATATCAAAAATAAATTTAACTTCTGTTGGTGATATACTATCAAATTTTGTCAGATCATTTACAACAGTAATTGTTTTATTTAATGAAACCGAATCGTATCCAAGCTTTAAACTTTCAATTCCTACAAAATATTCATAATCACTTAATATTTTATCTTTAATTTTATAATTTGCAATAAGAGAATGAGGTGCTTTTATATCACCAACATGTGATTCACTATTCGGATCGTCACTTACAGCAAATCCTATAGTTTGACCTATACTCGTTGCTGTATCTGTACCAGTTGCCCATAATAATGTAAATGTTCCACCACCACCAACACGATTTGAAGAAAGTGTAAATTTACCAGTGCCACTATTAAAACTAATAGTATAATTTGATGCACCTACTGCTTCTAATTTTGATTCTATTTCATTTGCAAGAGTTGTACTTGTGTAAACACCTGCAGCTATAGTAGCAGTTAATTCAACAGCTACAGTTTCTTCAAAATTAATTTTATCATTTACACCTGTATTAATTCTATATTTCTGATTAATAATGGTAATTGCACCATTTTCATCATTATAACTATAATCAATACCAAGATCTAACATTACATCTGGATCAGGTTCTGTGTCCCAAACTTCTAACGTACCATCAATTATTGGAATATTCTGAATTACTGGATCAGTTGGATCAAGTACTTCTCCTACAAAATCTATTGCATCATGTATATTTCCAGCCATTAGAACTTCATCATAAAGTCCTAATCCTTTTTGCACACCTTTTATTGTATATTGTTCTTGTGAAATTGAAGAATGTGCAGCTATGACTTCTTTAAGAAATTTATTATATAATCTTATTCTTAAATAATCAGATTCATAAGAATCAAACCATGCAATATTAGAAGAAATATCATATCCTAATGTCTCACCTATTGATTCTCCACCTGTCCATAAAAATGTGATTGGAGAATAATCAGCTAAATAAGCAAGTGATCCTGTATTATCTGAAGTTATATCATATCCAATTATTTCACCAGCTGTTAGTGCTGTATTTGTTCCTGTTAACCATAACAAATTAAAAATATTACCGCCACCAGTGCCATCTGATGTGATAGTAAACTTATTTGTTCCAGTATCATAAGCTACTGTATATGTTGAAGCTCCAGCCAAATCCAATCTTGTCTTTATTTCTGTTTCAAGTTCAGTTGATGTATATTGTCCTGAATTTAAAGTAGCAGTTAACTCAACAGCAGCAGTTTCTTCAAAATCAATCTTATCATTTACTCCAACAGAAACTTTAAATTTACTATTTATTGTAAATTTTTCACCATCACCATATTGATATTTTTCAATATCAGCTGTATATTCAAATAAATCTTTTACATTTTCAGCATTTAATTTCGTTGCAACTTCATCTTTTAAATCTGTTCCACTATATGTTCCAGCTGGTATTATAACATTGAAAATATCAGCTGATTCTTGGATTGATAATCTATCATTTTCACCTGAAATAATTTCATATGTTAATGGTCCAGGTACTGCTTCTTCTGATAATTTTATAGTTGTATCGTCAGTAGTTATTTCTACATGTAAACCAAAATCTTTATTATACCAACCATTTGTTCCAGTCTCAGATGGATCAGGAATATAAGTTATATCAAGTTGAGGAATTCTTCTATCAATAATAATTGGAAATACTGCTTCTTTTACATCTTCAACATTTCCAGCATTATCAACTGAAAAATATTTTAATGTATATGTTCCATCTTCTATAAGAGTTACTGAATCACCAAATGCCGATTCTTGAGTTGGTGTTGAACCATCAGTTGTATAATAAGTTCTATATTTTAATGAAGCATTATCGGTAGCTCTGAAATTTATAGTAACAGGATGATCATGAATTAATGGTGCATTTACTGCTTCTAAAATTGTTCTATCTAATGTATTTAATGCTTGTGGTTCACCTGAAACATCAAAAGCATAATCAACATAAATATAATCACTAACTGATAAAGGAACTCCACCAAATATATAATCAATTTCAACAACATCACCAACATCAATTGGATATTCACCTGATAATTTTAAATTACTTTTATTTGGAAATATTCCTATGACTGTATCAGGATGATTAAAATCAACCTCATAATATGCATTTTTATTTACATTAAAAACTCTTAATGCTCTTGAAATAGAATCACTTGCAATTTGAATAACATAATTTGATATTCTTATTGCTTGTTCATTTTCTGTTAATGGTTCAACAATAACTTCATTTCTATTAACACCATCTATTCTTATCGGATAATAATATTGAAGTTTTGTTTCATTATAAATTCTTGATATACTTACAACATTATTATTGTCAAACAATAATCTATTTAATGATATTACAGAAGGATGTTCATCTTCAATGTATTGATATCCTGCTGCAAATGTAGTATATATTATCCCTTGTAAACGAATAGAATCATCAATAGTTTCAGGAGGTGTTTTATCATATTTTATTTCATAACTATTTTGATTTTCTATATTTCCTGCTAAATCAGATGAATAATAATATAAAGTATGAATACCTTCACTTGGAAAATTTATTATATCACCATCTTTGTATTCAACAACTATACCTTCATCCCAACGATAAAACATTTTATATACACCAGAAAGATTATCTTCTGCTGATAATGTTATATCTTGGTCTGTTACATACCATCCATTATTACCATCTGGATCAGGAATTGTTAATGTTGTAACAGGAGATGTTCCATCAAGTTTATATTCTTTTGATTTTACTTCACCTACATTATCTTCATTATCAATAGCATAATATTCAAGTGTCCAATGTGCATCATGAGGCAAAGTTACAGGAGATGTATAAACTAAAAATATAACTGTTTCAGAATAAGTATGTGGATATGCACCTTCATCTAATCCAAACACTTCATTTGTTGCATCATTTCCCGTTGGAGCTAAAAATTTAACTTGAGCTGTAGCCGTATTAGGATTCAATGATTTTATTGTTATATAATTTTCACCAGATTCATCACCTTCAGCGTCTGTTTCTACAGCAACATCTTGTCCAATTGCATTATTAATTTTGCCTATTATTTCTACAAGTGTTGTTTCAGAAGGTAAAAATCCTGAAATTTCAATTTCTTCAGGAATACCTGAATTATCAATCTCAATATTTACTTTATAATTTGTGCTTAAATCAATTGTTGTAGCAATTTCAACAGTACTTGTATATTTTGCAGTTGACGTTACTCCTGTCTCATGTAACTTATAATAAATTGCTTTTATTCCTGATGGATCAGTAGCTGAAACAGTAATATCAGGAGTAGTACGATACCAACCATTTGTGCCATTTGGTGGAAAACTTTCAGAAACAAATGCATTTGGTGCCTCAAGATCAATACTAACTTCTACCGTTGCTTGTTTTACTGATTCTTCATTTCCTGCATTATCAACACCAAAATATTTTATTATATAATTACCTGTTTCATCAAGAATAACTGAAGTTCCCGAAGAAGAAGTTATATCAGGTGTGGACCCATCAGTTGTAAAATAAATATTATTTATGCCTGAAATATCATCACTTGAGAAGAAATGAATAGTAACAGGTTCTTTTTGTAAACCTTCGGGGGCATCATCAGCAGTAACAGGTGCAACATTATCTAATTTAAAAACATGTGAATTAAGGTCTTCAGTATTGCCAGCAAAATCAATAGCATAATAATCTAATGTATATAATCCTTCACTTGGCATTTGAAAACTGTTACCTACTGCTTGAATAACATTTTCACCAATATATGTTAAAGCACCTGTATCATCAGTAACATCAAATCCTGCATCGGGTCCAACACTTGTTGATGTGTTTGTTCCTGTTGCCCATAATATATTTAATATTCCAATGCCACCAGCACCATCAGAAATTATTGTAATTTTTCTTGTTATAATATCAAATGTTACTGTATAAACTGAAGATCCAGCAGTATTTAATGCAGCTCTTATTTTTGATGCAAGTGTTGGACCATCATAAGAACCAGGATCAATTATTCCAGTTAATTCAACTGATGGTGTTTCCTCAAAATTAATTTTATCATTTACACCACTTTGGACATCAACTTTAAGATATGATTGGAAAGTATCACTATTCCATCTATAAAAAATATTTCTTAAACCTGACGTGCCATCTGTTGCACTTATTAATATAGTTGGATTTGTTTTATACCATCCATTTTCACCATCTGGATCAACAACTGTAAGAGAAGAAACAGGAGCAACATTATCCATCCATAATTCTTGTGTTTTTGTAAATTCCTGATTGCCATTGTTATCAATAGAAAAGAATTTTACAGTTGTTTTTCCTTGCCCAGTTATCTCAACTTCTGTTGTTATATTATCTGGTTGATTTGGACCAGAAGGTGAACTATAATTAGGTTCACTTCCATCAAGTGTATAATATGTAGCAGCTAGACCAGAAGGAATATCATGTTCTGTATCACCACTGTCTATACCTTGTAAACGCAACAAAAAGGTATTTGTTTGGTTCCATGTCTCAAACGGAATATTACTAGTCGTAACTGGAGGTGTATTATCCAAAGAACGAACCTTTCAAATTTATGCTACATTAATTACTAAAGTATTTACTGCTAAAAATTCTAAATCACTAATTGCAATATCACTTGATCCCGATTCACCATTAATTATATATGAAACAGTATAATTATGATTACTTGGTAAATCTCCATCAATTGTTGAAACTACTATTTCACCTTCAGAAGAAATAAATCCTTGACCTGGTGCAGTATCAACATCATTTTGGTTTGTTACAAGTGTCAATAATCTATCACTTTCAAAAATTGCATAAAATCCATCACCTGCATTACTTCCTAATGTTTTATGCAATAATGTGTTTTCACCTGTTGAATAGGAATTTACAACACTAGATTGAAATAATATAAAATCAGTATTTATTATTTCTCTATTAACTTTTGTCCCATCAGTTTTTATCATAGTTGTCAAAGGAACTAATACCGATTTCACTTTATCAACATCTTCAATAATATGAATAACATCACTTTGTGCTAAATGACTTCCCATATCTAATGCATCCAGATAATTAACTATTTTTGTAATTATATCTGATTTTACCGTTTCAATATCAGCTTCTGTAATAACTGAAGATCTTAAAACAACTGAAAATTCAAAATCAAGTTCAGTTTGCAATACACTTTTTACTAAAATATCAGCTGTTATATTTCTTACTTCTTCAATATCTTCTTGAACTATATTTACCAATCTACTCATTGTATATGTAATTGTTAATAATTCTCCATAAACATATATTACAGTAACTGGAATACCATTTGGAATTGTTGAAGATGCTGATCTGGCAATCTGAACTTTTTCAGTTGGTTCAGCTTCTTGAATAAGATAATCAATATTTTCTTGATATATTATTGAACCACTTTTTATAATAATAGATGCTGTATCTATTCCAAGTTTTTCTAATTCTTTATACTCATTGTTTACAAGTGTTATTTCTTCAGTGTAAGAAAATACATCACCTAATGGAATACCATTTGCAAATATAATTTTAACTTTTCTTTGTGATCTAGAAGAATTTCCTTCTATTAAAATATCATCAATGCTCTCAAATTCATAATTTACATTTTCTTCTAGTGCACCACTTTCCGATCCAACTACAGAAATTATTGATGTTGCTGGTTGATAAGTTAATAAAATAGGTTCACTATCTCTATATCTATATGTTGCTTTTATTAAATCAGTTATAAGCATTCCGATTGATGCATTTGTATAATTTGTTGGTTCAAGTTCAAGTGATACCCCATCAAGTCCAACAAGAAGACTTTCAACGAGATCAGTATTTGCTAATTGTGCTGTTGTTTCTCCACCTGTAGCATTTGAATATAAAACTTCATTTGTAATCGATGTAGTATATTTATAATTACAAGATAAATGATCACCAATAATCAATCCTGTATTTAATATTATAGAACCATTTAATAATGTTACTGTATATTCCGATTCATTCATTAATGTACCATTTTTAAAAACAAATAATGATCTTTTTGCAATCGGAAAATTAAGAGTTTGAAAAAATACTTCACCACCTATTGCTGTCTCAATTAAAACTTCATTTGTTATCTGTGTCTTATAATAATAATCAGCTTCAACTACATCCCCTGTTTCTAATGCTAATGTGAATGTCACTAATCCTGTTTCAAGATCACAATTAACATCAATTCCTTTTAGCATTTCTGATGAATTTTTTCTTACTCTCCAGTTTCCAAGTAAATCATATTCGCCACTTTGTGTTAAATTATTCACATTGTTTACTCTGAATATTGGATATGTTAAAGATGGTAATCCACTTGTAGAACTAATTATCATATTTGTTGCATCATCAATATTAAATTGTTCATCTTCTGACTGATTAAATAGAAATCCAATACTTTCTGTAACTTGAATATCATCACCACCTCTTATATAAATATCAACTTTTCCGTAAACGTGTTTTTTTCTTACTTCATCGTAATCTCTTTGCATCATTGGATGTCCTGCTCCAACAACCATCATGTCTCTCACTTCAGGAACTGACATTACAATTCTTCTATATCCTGCATCTGTTCCAACATCTAGTCCAACAAAAGCTAAATTTGCTCTATCAGCCAAATCAGCATTTGATTCTGAATCTTCACCGCCAATAGCAGGTTGTAAATTTGTAACTCTTAATCCTGCTACAGTTGAACTAACTATTGTATTTGCATTTACATTTCCTGCTGCTCCAGGAACTAGAGCAACAGCAGCCAATGTTATTTCATATTGTTCCGTAATTTCATTCCAATAATCATCAAGTCTATCTACATACATTGTTGCTTCTGATAATGTTGAAAAAGCAATAGCTTCTTCAGTTTCTGTTGGAATTGTACTTGCTTCAGTTTCAAAAGCTATTGTAATATTTGTTGTTGGGGCAATATTTGTAAAATAAAGAAGATCAACATTTGAACTAGTAGCTTCACCTCTAGATACTCCAAAATTTGATGCTAATCTATCAAATGATAAATCAATCATTGATTGAACATCATCATCATTTTCAAAAAAGTATGCATCTTTAAGTAATAATTTTTTAGTAGATGTCGCAACTGGATCAGAAATTCTATCATTATCCTCATCATCAAGCTTTCTAAGAGCCATAAATGATTGAGATCGCATTGCAAAATCTAATCTTATATATGCTAAATAAAATTCTCTACTTTGTGGATCAATATGAATTTGTCTTTCAACAGAACCAGGTTTCACATCTAAATTTGGTTCTCTTCCCAAGAGTATTGTTATTAAATCAAGTGCAACTTCTTTTTGTGTTCTAATTGGAAAATCAATTTCTTCTGTTGTAATCGTAAAAGGTATTACACCTATTTCAATTGAATGTGAACTTTCTTCTGCAATATCATTAACCGCAGTAATAACATAATATTGTTTTGCATCTTCAGTTAGTCCTGTATGTTCATAAGAATATATCGTCTGTTCTTCAATTGTTTCAACTATTGTTGTTGTCTTTTCAGCTCCAACCTGCCTTACCTCTTCATTAGATGATACAATAACTTGGTCAATTCTTGTTATTTCATCAATTAAAGAATTATTCAGTTTAACATATCCGCTAACACCACCACCAGATGTGGTAGCATTGTAGATATTGTATCCACTTATATTCGTTTCAGGATTTTTTACCCAAAATATAGTAATTCTATTTGAATATACTTGATATGTTAATCCTGTTGGAGGTGTTGGTATAGACATTAAAATATCCTTTTATTGAAGTCTTATTTCGTCTTTAAGCTCATCCATTTGTCCAGCTTTATTTACAACATTTACTTGAATATTATATAATAATGGTTCAGTTTCATTTTGAGTAACAATTACACTTTCAATATATTCCAAAAATTCTTGATCTGTTACTTCTTGATATTCAGCTTGCTTTATTTGAACAGTTTTAAATGTTTCAAGCGTATTTACAATTTCACCAGTTATTTTAGTTTCTACAAATTCTGCTATCTGTTTTGTTCCTATCATTGTTTCAAGATTTGTACCATACCAAGATGCAATAGTATCACTTCCTAAAACTGTTTTTATCATCTTTTTCAAATCTTGTAATAATTTATCAATACCTCTTACTGTTTTATATTTACCCAATGGATTAAGAGTATAATCTATTAAATCTGAATTAACTTTGCATTTATCACATTGGTTAGGATCAACAACATAATCAACTGATATTTTATCTTGTGTAACATCTGCTTCATAATAATAGGATGCTTCTACAAGATCATCATCATGAGGTGTTAAAACTATTTTTACCCATCCTGTTTCTGGATCAACACCTGTAACTTTTACAGGTTCATTATTTATCCAAACAATAATAGCATTATTTAATGTATCAGCTGGAGTTTCTACAAAACTTTGATTCAAAGGCAACAATGGAGAATGAACAGTAAAAAATTCATTTTCTGTTCCAGTAAAATAACTTGATACATCTTCTCTTTCAATAAATGTTCTTTGAGTATTTAATTTTTCAAAAAAGATAATATTCAATGCATTTTCAATTAATGATGTTTCATTTTTTTCTGTATACCACCCATTATTATTTCTTGTAAAATATTGAATTGTTACTTCTTGATCTGCAGCAGGTGTTTCTTTAATAACAATTTTACTATTCACAGCATCTAGTTCATCAATTTTTGCTTTAAAATAATATGATATTGTAACTGTATCTGAAACTAATGGTGGTTCTGATAATTGAACTCTTCCAGATATTGGTTCAATATTTACAATATCAGCATCTTCTACAATATCACCATTTATTTTTACTTCAATATCATCTACTTCAATTTCAGTATTAAAATCATATGTTTTTGATCTTATTAATGGAATTCCTTGAGTTATAAAATAATCTTCAGTTCCAGTTAATTGTTCAGAAACATCTTCGTCTACAACCTTCATTTTTACAGTAACATCATCACGATGTGTTGCGTATTGAGCTAGCTTTAAACCATTATATATTGGTCCAGATGTAACATAAATTATTCTATTTGTTCCATCAAATTGATCACTTACATTTTCCATAATTAAGGTTTCTGTTAAACTCCCCCTTAATCTTCGAAAATCATTTATACGCACAACAGTACTATCTGATGTTTTCATTGATTTTTTCAAAACAACAGTCTGATGATCTTCTCTTACAATTTGATCTTCTTCAATTATTTTATTGTCACATTCTCTTACAAGACTTTTGTCATATGACATTATACTCTATCCTTATCAAATAATTTCTCTGCATTTATTTTATCTTGTTGTGTTCTATACAATGATTTGATATTTGAATTTGTGAATAACGAATTTAAAGTATTTAATAATTCAAAGGTTTCTGTTTGTGCTATTACTCTTAAATCCCTTTCTTTATATTTTTGTTCTATTGTATCTGTTATCTTTTTTATTTTATACTCAATTCTTTCTCGTTTATATTTAATATTATCAATAAATGGTTCTTTAATTCGTGCCATAAGGATAGCAGGATTTATATCATCATACATATGTTTTTCTCTTGCTATTTCATTTTCTTTCATTTCAGTTAGGGCATTTCCACCCATTGCACTATCTGCTGTTTGTAATTCTGCTCTTGTAGTTTCCAAATTAGCAATTTCAGTAATTAAAGTATTTATATGTTCATTTGTGTTTTCTATCTCAATGCTCAAAAATGATCGCAAACCTTGCAATTCATCACTTGTCATTGTTCCTAGAAAGTTGAACGCCATATATTTTCCCTATTGTTGGTTTTTACATACAGCACTATAAGTAGTGCAAAAATGCTCTCCTCCGACTATAAGAGTCTATGAGCATCTCTGAGGAATCTAGTCTTTTGAGGTTATTTAATGGCTGCTATTATAAAAACTTAAGAAAAACAAACTAAATTATTAATCTTATTTTCCTAAGAATTTCATTAGTGCTTATTTTCCTAAGAGTTTCATTAGTGCTTCTTTTCCTAAGAGTTTCATTAGTGCTTCACCAGTTTTAACAGCTGGATCACCAAAATTTGGAGCACCCCATGTGACTACAACTCCTCCTGTAAATCCATCAATACTACTTGATGGACCACCTTCAGCATTTGCAATAGAATCTTTTAAATATTCATTTCCGCCTTTTGATGTAGGAATACTTAATAAATGTAAATCTGCATCAAAAAATATTGTATCTAATAGATCTATCATTTCCTGAAGTCTTATTAAAACATTTTGTATATATTCTATTTTTTTCTGAATAAGTTCAATAAATTTAACAACTGCATTTGATAATTTTTCTGTTCCTGCAAGTAATGATTTTAATAATTTTTCTATTAATCCAATAAGTTCTTCAACTGGTAAAATATCACCAATTCTTATTGCATTCCAGTTTGGATATAATCCTGTTAATTCACCAGGTGCAAACACTTTTGAATATCCATCACAACGTTGTGACATTGTGCCATTTTGACAAGCAGCAACATCCCAAAATTTTTCAAATGGAATATCTTCTGGAACTATTTTTTGATTTTCCAAGTTTGGATCAGCTTTATCTGTAATTGTTTCTTCATCATAACCATAATGAATTTCAAGTATTCCTGTATATACTGCTGTTAGTTCTACTGTACCATCCTGGGCATTTAATAATTTATATTCTGGTAATACAGCATCTTCAGGAAATATTACTACAGACCCTTCATAAACTGGTGTATTCCTTAAATTAATTGTTTGTTTACCTAACTTTGTAATTTCATATTCTTCACCCGATATTGCTTTATATTCACTATTTTTAATTTTCTCTATATATGTTGATATTTTTCTAGTTGAAGTTCCTGTATTACTACATGAAAGACCATCATTATATATACAATTTGCATTCTCATATCCATCGCATTGTGTTGTTCCATCATGACAAGTTATTTTATCAAAATAATATTCATTAAAAACACTATCAGTACATCTATAATTTGTTGAACCTTCAAGATCATAATAATTATACTCAACATTATATTCTATCGGTTGTGTTAATATTGTTGTAGTTATTGAAACTTCACCTGTTTCTGCATTTACTAACTCAACTTTTCCAATATATGTTGATGGTGTAAATCTTATAGTTAATGGTTCAACTACAGGATGTTTTCTTAAATAAATCGTATGTGTTTCTTCTTCTAAATTAAGTTTATGTTTTTCCGTTTCTGCCACTGATTTTGGTTCTTCATAATATTCATAATCAATTATTATTTTATCACCAATTTTAAAAAATTGTGATTTTGTAAATGTAATTGTATCTTGCTGTATAGTATAATCAGATTGGACTATATCAAATTTTCTTTTCTTTCCATCACCAATTTGTCTTTCAGCTTTTATTGATAAAGTCGATTCTTTTATAAAACCTAATAATGTAACTTTTGACCGATTATTTTCATTAATTGTATATATTTTTGTTGGTGCTTCAATAGTATTAGTACATCTATAATTTCTGCATCTAGCTAATCCCGACGAGTCAGCAAGAAAAGAATTATTTAATGTTCCTACAGCCTCATTGCTTAAATCCCCAAATATTCTTATATTAGTATCTTTTGGTGATTTTTTATCTTCTGGCTGTAATGAATTATCTTCTCTTCTCCATTTAACTAATTGAGAATAATATTGTAAATCTCCAATTTCTTCTTTATTATCACGCCCTACTAATTCTGCTGACATTATAACATAATAATATGATTTATTTCTATCAATACCTTCTATTACTTTATTTCCATTTTTATCTGTAGCCCCAGTTTCATAATCATCATAAATAAATTTCATCGTTCCATCTTCGTCACCAAGTGCAGTCATCAAAGCATTTAGTCTAAATCTTGCTTTGCTAAAAATCTTTTTGGATTCTTCTTCTGTCATATTTTTTTTCTTATTTCTAATTTGATCAGGAGTATTTGTTCTTCCTATATATTTATAAGATTTTAAAATATTTCCGTCTAAATCTCTTCTTGCTTCAACTAATTTTCTATCTTTCCCTGTACCTTCTTTTTTACCTTCTACGATTGGTTCTCCATCATAATTTACTTTACTACCACCTGCTACTTCACTCCTAAAAATTAAATAATCACTTGATAAAAATCCTTCACTGTTTGGACTAAATGTTAATCTTATTTTATTACTTCCTGATAATGCAGTGACATTTGTAGGTGGGTAGAAATTTGCTTTAAATGTTTTCTTAAAAAATTGTCCAAGTTTTATCATGGATTCAATAATTTCCATTGGATCTTCAGAATCTACAGCAAGTATAAGCCCACCAGCATAAGCACTATCTGAAAATTGAGGTCTTCTACTATCTGCTAAATCATCAAATGAATTAATAATTTTATTCTTAAATGCTTGAGAACCAAATTTAACTACATCAAAATAATCATGGAATATTTGAAATCCCTTTGGTTCTACAGGATTTCCATCTTCATCAAGAACACCTTGTAAACTATGTATTGTTTCTTTATAAATTACATAATCATCTGGAAGAAGAAATAAAGAATATAAACCTGTTCCAGCCAAATCATCAAGAAGTACTTCAACTTGTGCTATCAATTCTTCGATTATAACCCTTAATAAATCGGTTTTTCCAACTATTAAAGCTTTAACTACATTTAAAATAGCATTCACAATTTCAAGTGCTGAAATAACAGGAGGCAAAACCTCTTGTATTGCTGTTATAAATACTTTTATACTAGCATAAAATTCATTTTCCGAAAGATTAGTACTTGTCCATTCTAAATCAGTATTTGCAATTGATCCAATTAATGCAACATTATGATCTTCAACAATAGATTCAGGAGAATTAATCGCTAAATTTTCTGAAATAGTCGTTGCTGTTATATCACCTAATACATCTCTTGGAGGAGCAAAAATTACTTGTAAAAGCATATTCCCACCTGCTGCAATATTACCAGCTAATGGTGAAATAGTAAATAAATCAGGATTTGATCTTGATGTTGTAAATGTTAAACTTTTTGTGCCAACATTCTCTAATTTAACATTCTTTGTTTTTTCTTCACTTTTTTTGACTTCACCAAAATCAATGGATGCAGGAGTAACAATTAAACTAGCTTCATCTAATGCTGTTCCTTCAAGATCTATTGAAAAACTATCATCTGGAGGTGTAACATTTGTAGTAAATTCTAATGGACTATTAAATAACCCAACTGATGTAGGAGAAAATGTTATTTTAAGCTCTTTACTTTCACGAGCATCAAGTCTAAATGAACTTGAATCCACACTAAATGGAATACTAACCGACAAATCAACTTGTAATTCAGCATCACTAGTATTACTAACTGTCAATGTTTTAAATGTTGAATCATCTGGAACTATACTATCAAAAATGATTGGCAAACGATTTACAGTTATTTGTGAATATTTTCCTTCACCTTTAATATCTATTATCATGTCACTTGCATTACTTTTTACTGTAAGTGTCCCTTGATATGATAATAATGCCAAAGGCTCAAAGGTAACAATAAAATTATCAGATTGATTTGGTAAAATAGTAGATGTTGTTTTATCAATTGATATAACCGTCTCAATAGATGTTGAAATGATTATATCAGTTATGTCTAAATCTCCTTGTCCTAAATTCTTGATATTAAATGACAGAGGTTTTGTTTCAGTTATGGTCACTATTCCAAAATCAAGTTGTGCATTATCAGGAGTAATTTTAATATTTGCATCAACACTTTGGCCTTTTAATGTTACTTCTTTGTTTGGATTGACATAATCATTTGAATAAATTGTAAGAATTATATTTTCAAGTCTTCCAGATACTATTGGACTAAAAGTTACATCTACACTTTGTGATCTACCTCTTGCAATTTCTAAGGGATATGTTAAATCTTCAACTGAAAAATTTGAATCAGGAATTGTAATATTTGATATGATTAAATCCGCTTCACCAGAATTTAATATTCGTAATGATTCTGTTTTTGTTCCATTAATAGTAACAAATTTAAAATCAATTTCTTCTGGAGTTTCAACTACTGGTGAAACACATTCACCTTCAAGATTTACTGTTGCTTCTGGCAAATCAGGATCATTACTGGTAATTGTTAAAATTCCAGTATCTTGAGCAGGAATTAAAGGACTATATGAAATTGTTAATGTTGCGCTTGCTGATGGTGAGATAATTAAAGTACTAGGAACAAATATGAATAAAGGATTATCAGATTCTATTAAACTTATATTTAAATCTAGCAATCCAACATTGCTAATTCTTAATGTTTTTTCAGTTGTAGTTTGTAAACCGGTTTTCCCAAAATTTACTGTTTCTGTTGCTAATCTTATATTTGGTGTTGCTGTACCTTCGCCTTCCAAATCAACTTCTTTAAGTTCTGAATTATTTTCTATTATTAATTTTCCTGTTTGTAATGCCGTATCTAATGGATAAAATGTAACTTCAATTTCTATACTTTCATCTTTTGCAAGTATTGCAGATGAAATATTTTTACTAAATCGTGCATTGTTCGTAGTAATACTTGTCAACAAGAGATTTATTTCATCTACACTATTATTTGTAACTGTTACTATTTCAGTTTTTGAATCATTTATTGTAATATTTCCATAATTAATTGATGTCTTATCAACATAAATTATTGGGATTTTTCCTTCTCCTTGAACATCAACTTCTGCTTCATCATTATTTGAACTATTATTTGAAATTGTTACTTTTCCTGTTTCTATACTTTCTGAGGTAGGATTAAATGTTACAGTAATTGTTTTTTCATATATAGTAATAAGTCTTCCATCAGTTGTTGCGGGAAGAAGTATAAACGATGTTGGACTAACAGTAAAATTTGTATTATCACTTGAAATATTACTAACAATAAGTTTTGCACTCTGTGAAGTATTTTGAATAACAAATGTCAAAGATTTTAAATCATCAACTGAAACATTTTCAAAATCTAATGCTGTTTCAGATACTTCAATTATTGGTCTTATTCCTTCACCTTCAACAGTAACTTCTTTATCACCTGGATCTACAGGATCATTGTGTGAAATTGTTAAAGTTTCTGAAAAAACAGTTTCACTATCTGGTTCAAATTTTACACTTATCACTTTTGAACTATTTGCATTCATAGATGCAGATGTCGGAGTTGTAGTAAAACTGGCTTGAGAAGAAACAATAGTAATGTCCACAGGATAATTTGAATCATTAAAAATTGTAAATGATTTACTACTATTTTCACCAACAGTTTTTTTACCAAAATTTATTAAACCAGTTGAAACTAAAATCATTATTATTCTGCCTTCATTATGTTAGAAAATTTTTCTTTTAATTTTGCTAATGCTTCATTATCTTCACCTATAACACCCATACTTTTAAGTGTATTGAGTTTCCCCATTACATCATTTAATTCTTTTTTTACTATAACATTTGTTAATTTATTTAAATTTTTAACCATATCTCCATATCCAAGCTTATTTGTTTTTTCCCATTTTAATTTTTCTTTATCCATAATATTTCCTTATAGTAAACTATCAATATCTGAAATATACTCGTCATTAGAAGCTATCGTAGCATTATTATTATCTATCTTATTATATTCATCACCAATTTTTACATATGATCCAGTCTTTTTATTTAATCTTATTTGAACTTCATCTTTTCTAGTTTGATATAAAGCTGGTGTTAATGCTGCAACAATAGTTGGAATCCTAGCTGTAATCTGTGCTTTTCTTGTTGGAATAAATGCCAATCTAGACGTTATAATTGGTTCTCTTGTTGTAATTGCTGCATCATCACAAGTATAATAATCTATTTCAACATTTCCTTTATCAGTTTCCCATCCTCTATAAAATGTTTCTACTATTGGTGTCGTAATATCAATATCTACTACATTTTTTAATGATGTGCTTTTAACATCTGCTTGATCAACAACTGGATAATCTTCATCATTATTAGTTCCAAATCCAAGCTTTATTGCAGCAGTACCACTAATCTGTAATCTTGATGTTGCTCCAGCAACTGTACTTTTTAATCTTAAATAATCTGAACCAGTTATTGCAAATCCTGTAGGTGTTCCTAATTTTGTAATTATTTCTGAACATGGTATTTGTTTATTATTTATAAAATTGCCAGTACCAGCAATTTCTGTTCCGCCATTTGCAAGACCTAATTTTAAAATTGATGCTGCCGTACCGCCTGATACTCTTACTTCAGAATTTGTTCCACCTGTTCCACTTGTTAAAACATATTTTCCACCTGTATATTCAGCTGTAAATCCTAAATATGCTAATCTATTCAATTCAATTGTATAATCAGCCGTATAACTTAGTAAGCTTGTATCATCAGCACCTGTATTAAATCCTATATCCAATCCAATAGATTGACCAGCATTTGTGCCTGTATTCCATAAAAGTGAAAAGATATTACCAAAAAAACCATTTGAAGCAATAATAAATTTATAATTTGAATATGTTACAGTATATGTTGAAGTTCCAACTGCCTCAAGTTTTGCTTTTATTTCTGTTGCCATTGCCGATGCTGTATAACTTCCCGGCGTAAGTGTTGCTGTTAACTCAACAGAAAAAGTTTCTTCAAAATTAATTTTATCATTAGAACCTGAAGTAACTATAATTTCAGGTGTCAGTTCTCTTACTTCTTGTTGAATCTTTGCAGCAATTTTATCTCTTGACATCTGCTTACCAAGAGTAATTGTTTTAGGAGTAGCACCATTTACACCAATAATTAATGTTCCACTTGCAATTCTAGTATATGCTGAACTACCTGATTCAGATGTGCCATAAGTAACATCAAATGTTGTAGTCTGATCTCCTGTACCATTTGGATCAATAATTAATTCGTCACTATCTTCAAGTGTAAAATATTGGGCAATATTTCCCAATATTGTTGAAAACCCACTACATGTAAAATTAGGATGTGCATTTATTGCAGCAACCAAATCATCTAAATATTCATATGCCGGCAAAGTTAAATCAAAAATTATTTCATCTCTTGTTCCACCACCAGCATCAGTCCATTCAATTACAATTTTAAATTCTGTATTTGTAATTGTCACTTTTGTAGCATCAATATCATGGCCAGGTTCAACAGTTTGAGAATCAAATTTTAATTCTTCAGTACAATCTTTTGTTTTAACCAATCCATCACTTGTATATGTTAATCCACCTGTTTTATCTAAATTAAAAAATGCTAATTCATCACTAACATTTGTTGCTGTATTTGTTCCTGTTCCCCATAAAATATTAAATATTCCTGCACCACCTGCACCATTAGATGCCAATGTCATTTTCTTTGTTCCAGTAGAATATGTAATTGTATAAGTTGATGCTCCTACTGCTTCAAGTTTTGTTTTTATCTCAGTAGCAAGTGTAGTTCCACTATAAAATCCAGCTGCTAATGTTGCCGTTAATTCTACTGAACCTGTCTCTTCAAAATCAATTTTATCATTTACGCCTGTAACTATTTTAATTGTTTTTGGACTAACATCAACAGATGATGAAGTTCCACCAGTTCCTGAAATTATTCTTAACATATTTGTAAATGTTTGAAATGTAGTTGTCTCATTAAATGTACATTCAGAACTAGCATATCCACCACCACCTATTGCTTGTAATTTTGTTTTAATATCACTTGCAACTGTAGCACCAGCAATTGGACTTCCGCTTATGTTTAATTCAATAGGATTTTTTGTAGTATCTCCATCTATATCAACTTTAAGTTTATTGTTTTGATTTTCACCATAAACTGGTAATACATCATATACAACTATCAATCTAGCTGAACCACTTGGAACAGCAATACTACTTATAGAACCCTTTGTTGAGAGTGTGTCAATTTGTACTTTTCCTCCTGAATTACTAGCTGAAATTCCTGTGATATCAGCATTCAAAACATTTGCAACTTCTGTAGCTGTCACAGCTGTAATATCACCAACATCACCACCACCAACTACTGGAGCATCACCATCAAGATCAACAGTTTGTAAGAAATCATCCGTACCTTCTGTTACCGTGATTGTTGAGTCGGTACCTTTAGTTGTTGATGTAATTCTAAATTTATTTGCAGGATAAGTAACTGTGAAATCACCAGAACTAAATGCAGGATCAGCTGCAATTTGAGTTGTCATCTCTGTAATCAATGTTGATGATGTATAATTTCCTTGTGAAATAACAATATTGCTAGAACCAACACCATCAATTGCCATTGTAAATTCATCATTCACATTGGTAACAACAGAAAACGAAAGAACTATTGCAGAACTATATGATAAAACTCCTGTATAATCACTATTATTATATCCTAAAGTGAATCTTGATGATGTTGCAATGTTTGTTCCTGTTGCAAATAATAAATTAAATATTCCACCCCCGCCTGCACCATTTGATTGAATTGTAAACTTTCCAGCAATAGAAACACTATAATCAACCGAATATGTTGAAGCACCTGCAGAATCCATTTGTGTTTTTATTTCTAGTGCTAAAGTTCCACCTGTATAAAATCCTGAATTTAATGTTGCTGTTAATTCAACTGAGCCTGTTTCTTCAAAATCAATTTTATCATTTACACCAGCTTTTATAACAAATCCTGATGTACTTGCAGCATTACTTTCTGTATATCCTGAAGTTGCGTTAACAGTTGCAGTTTGAAGTGAACCATTATCAACTTTTACATCTAATGTATTTCCACCTGATAAATCATAAGGCTCACTATTTAATGATAACGATGAAGCAATTGTATCAGCTACTCTTGTTATGGAATATAAACCATCTGGATCAGTTGCAGAATATGAATATCCAGGCGTGGTTGATAATAATCCAGTAAGATCAAATCCTGGCATTTCAGGATCATAATCAACACTACTAGCAAAAAGAGTATTTGGTGTAAATTTTCCATTAATTAATTTAGATTGTCCTGTATATCTTACAAGTGGTGTTGGTTTATTGTAAACTCTTTTATCATCACCTGAAACTGTAATATTTAATTGTTCTGAACCACCTTCAGTAAAATCAACACCAGCTGTATATGTATCAACTTCATCTGGTTTTGTTAAATTTATTATACCACCGTGATATGCCAAAACTGCATCTAAGTCTGCTTTATTAGTATAAACATCACTTAATGCTGCTGTTTTTTGGGTTATAATTGAATCAGCTTCACTTATATGATTTCCATAACAACTTCTTTGAATTCTTAGTGCATTATATTCTTGGTTAACTTTAGCCTGCTGTGCCTGTGCCATATTTTCCCAAGCATTTAATCTTATTTCATTATCATATGCAGATAATGACTTGAGTTCAGCAAGCAATCCTAAATTTAAATATTCTTCTTCTTTATATAATGCAGATTCTTCATCAATTAAATCAACATCTGACGCAACATTTGGAACACCAGTTAAAGTTGCTGGACCAATTAATGGTTGTCCATCAAATTGATCAAAAAATACAGGATTAAAATAATCTTCATTTCTAAATGAAGCTTGATTTTGACTTGTTATTGTTGTTCCTGAAATATCAATAATATCAAATCCCATCAAGTAACCAATACTTTGTAAAGCGTTTCTACCAGTTTTAAACAATAATGTAAAACTACCACTTGATGTAAATCTAAATTTCTTTTCTCTATTCAAATATTCACCACTATATGTGTTTCCACCCGCTACTTCTAATGCATCAGCCACCACTTTTGATATATCATCTTCACTTTCATAATCACCATGTACAAGATAGGCTGTTCGCTCAACATTTGTAGATTCCCAAAAATCAATTCTATCATTAGTTCCATCAATTAATAAATGTCCATTTGGATATAATCTTGGTCTTCCTCTTGAACCTTGATCATATACATAAGTTGTAGGTAAATTTAAATTTATCCAATCACTTCCAATTTTAAAACCTGTTTCACTTGTATACAGTAATGAATGGCTAACCAAAGCCGAACTTGTTGAAGCAGTAATATTTGGATAGGTATTCAAAAAATCTTTTAATTCTTCTACATCATCATAAAATTCTTCATTGCCCACTTCTGTAGGAGTAACAAATCCAAGTGTTGATCTTGCATCTCTTAATGGATCAGAAGCAGCTAAAACTTTTACAGATGAACTTACTCCAAATGTACCTGAAAAAATTACAAATGTCTCATCATCTGTAAAGAAATGAACCATCGCATCTTTAAATCCTCCACTACCTACACTTGCCAAACCTGCTTTTATAGACTCCGCAACTTCTTTTCCATCATCAAATCCTGAACAAAGAAGAGGACCAACTTTTAATCTTCCAATATATCCTAATTGTTGGCTTAAACTTCCTGACCAATCAAATCCAATATCATCATTGTTATATCCAAGGTCAGCATCTTGTGCACATTTTCTGAAATCTGTTAATTTTATTTCTTGAGCATCTCCATCAATTTCAACATTTAATAAATTATTGGCATATCTTCCTGTAATTTGTTTTTGAACATCATATCCAATAGTATCTTTCATATCATTTGATGTAGCAGCTATGACTTCA
>Ga0307375_10000993_pt1 | contig 32323 bp, 35 predicted proteins | sample TR1MG_FD_202531 | JGI IMG/M metagenome (GOLD analysis project Ga0307375, IMG submission 202531) | Soil microbial communities from Risofladan, Vaasa, Finland - TR-1 | ecosystem: Environmental > Terrestrial > Soil > Coastal area > Acid sulfate soil | place: Finland: Risofladan, Vaasa | collected... | reverse complement strand
AGGATTTCGACAAGCCGATTGTCGGTGTGGCGAACGCGCACAGCACCATCACACCTTGCAATATGGGAATCGGCGCATTGGCCTTGCGTGCCGAAGCCGCGCTGAAAAAAGCCGGCGCGATGCCGCAAATATTTGGCACGATCACCATTTCGGACGGCATCTCGATGGGCACCGAAGGCATGAAATATTCGCTGGTGTCGCGCGAAGTGATCGCCGATTCAATTGAGACTGTGTGCAACGGCCAGAGCATGGACGGTGTGCTTGCCATCGGCGGCTGCGACAAGAACATGCCGGGTGCGATGATCGCGATCGCGCGCTTGAACATTCCTTCCGTCTTTGTCTACGGCGGCACGATCAAGCCGGGTCACTACCATGGTCACGACCTGACCATTGTGAGTTCGTTCGAGGCGGTGGGCCAGTATTCGGCGCAGAAGATCGATGAAACGGAGCTGACGGAAATCGAGCGCCATGCCTGTCCGGGTGCCGGTTCCTGCGGCGGCATGTATACCGCGAACACCATGTCCTCGGCCATCGAGGCGATGGGCATGAGCCTGATGTATTCCTCCACCATGGCGGCAGAGGATCTGGAAAAAGCCGAGAGTACCGCGAAGTCTGCCGAGGTGCTGGTGAACGCGATCAGGAAGCAGATACTGCCGCGCCAGATATTGACGCGCAAGGCCTTCGAGAATGCGATCGCGGTGATCATGGCGGTGGGCGGTTCAACCAATGCGGTGCTGCACCTGATGGCCATCGCGCATGCCGCGCAGGTGACGCTGACCATCGATGACTTTGAAATGATACGCGCCCGCGTGCCGGTGTTGTGCGACCTCAAGCCGTCCGGCAAATATGTCGCGACGGATCTGCATACTGCCGGCGGGATTCCCCAGGTAATGAAAATATTGCTGGCGAACGGCGCATTGCATGGCAATGAGATGACCATCACCGGCCAGACCATTGCGGAAGTGTTGAAGGATGTGCCGGATGAGCCGCGCAAGGATCAGGACGTGATCCGTCCGTGGAGCAATCCGATTTATGCGCAGGGGCACCTGGCGATACTGAAGGGCAACCTCGCCCAGGAAGGCGCGGTCGCCAAGATCACCGGTATCAAACTGGCGAAAATTACCGGTCCGGCGCGCGTGTTCGATTCGGAAGAGGCATGCATGGAAGCCATTCTCGCGCGGAAAATTCACGCCGGCGATGTGGTGATCATCCGCTACGAAGGCCCCAAGGGCGGCCCGGGCATGCGCGAGATGCTGTCGCCCACCTCGGCCATCATCGGCGAAGGTCTGGGTGATTCCGTCGGGCTGATCACCGATGGCCGGTTCTCCGGCGGCACTTATGGCATGGTGGTCGGGCATGTGGCTCCTGAAGCGGCAGTGGGTGGCACGATCGCGCTGGTCAACGAGGGTGACTCGGTGACCATCGATGCAGACCAGCGCTTGCTGCAACTGAATGTGAACGACGAGGAAGTCGCGCGCCGCCGCGCAGCGTGGCAACCGCCCGAACCGCGTTACACGCGCGGTGTGCTGGCGAAATACGCCAGGCTGGTGTCGACGGCGAGCAAGGGTGCCGTGACGGATTAAAATTTTCGAATATTTATTGATGGAGTGGAAGATGTCAGAAATTACTGCAAGTATGGTCAAGGAATTGCGCGAGATGACGGGTCTCGGCATGATGGAATGCAAACGGGCGCTGGTCGAATCCAAGGGTGATTTGAAGGCGGCCGAAGAGCAGATGCGCATCAAGAGCGGTGCCAAGGCCAGCAAGGCGGCCAGCCGTGTAACCGCCGAAGGCGTAGTCAGCAGCTACATTTCGAATGATGGCAAGACCGGCGCAGTGGTTGAAGTGAACTGCGAGACCGACTTCGTCGCGAAGAACGATGATTTCGTCGCGTTCGCAAAAAACGTGGCCGAGACGGTGGCGAAGAACAATCCGGCCGATCTCGATGCGTTGTCCGGCATGGCGATCGTGAACGGTTCCGCAACCGTGGAGGAAACCCGCAAGGCGCTGGTGATGAAGCTGGGCGAGAATGTCAGCGTGCGCCGCTTCGAGCGCTATGCGACCACCACCGGCAAGTTGTCCAGCTATCTGCACGGCAGCAAGATCGGTGTGCTGTTGAACTTCACCGGCGGCGACGATGCGTTGGGGCGCGACATTTCCATGCACATCGCGGCGAGCAAGCCCAAGTCCATCGATGCTTCCGGGGTGAATCCTGAAGATATCGCGACCGAACGCCGCATTGCGATCGAAAAAGCGCGCGAAGGCGGCAAGCCGGAGGCAATGCTGGAAAAGATCGCCGACGGCACGGTGCAGAAGTTCCTCAAGGAAGTGACGCTGCTGGGGCAGGTATTCGTCAAGGCCGAAGACGGCAAGCAGACCATCGAGCAATTGCTGAAGTCCAAGGGCGCATCGGTGGTCGGTTTCCGGATGTTCGTGGTGGGCGAGGGTATCGAGAAGAAGGTCGAAGATTACGCTGCCGAGGTGGCCGCGGCCGCAGCAGAGGCAGCCAAGGGTTAATGTCATGAGCACACCCGTACCCGCCTATAAACGCATCCTGCTCAAACTCAGCGGCGAAGCCCTGATGGGCGACGACAGTTACGGCATCAACCGCGAGGTGATCGCGCGCATCGTGGCCGAGATTGCGGAAGTGGTCGAGTTGGGTGTGCAGGTGGCAATCGTGATCGGCGGCGGCAACATATTCCGCGGCGTGGCTCCGGCCGCGGCGGGGATGGACAGGGCGACTGCGGATTACATGGGCATGCTGGCCACGGTGATGAATTCGATGGCATTGCAGGATGCGATGACGCAGGCGGGCCTGGATTGCCGGGTGCAGTCCGCGTTGAATCTGGAACAGGTTGCGGAGCCGTTCATACGCGGCAAAGCACTGCGCTATCTGGAAGACGGCAAGGTGGTAATCTTCGCGGCCGGTATCGGCAGCCCGTTCTTTACCACCGACACCGCCGCCGCTTTGCGCGGCGTGGAGATGTCCGCCGAAGTGGTGATCAAGGCAACCAAGGTGGACGGCGTTTATACCGCCGATCCGAAAAAGGATCCGCATGCGATCCGCTATCAGAGCCTGAGCTTTGATGAGGCGATCAGCAAGAACCTCAAGATCATGGATGCGACGGCACTGACATTGTGCCGTGACCAGAAGTTGCCGATCATCGTGTTCAGTATTTTTAAACCCGGCGCGCTGAAGCGCGTGGTGTTTGGCGAGGGTGAGGGCACTCTTGTCCGTGTTGATTAGGATTGATTTTGATTGGCTCGGGAGAAAACCAATGATTGCAGAGGTTAATAACCATGATTGCTGAAATAAAGAAGACAACCGAACAGAAAATGCAGAAGTCGCTGGATGCCTTGAAAGCCGACCTGGGCAAGGTTCGCACCGGACGCGCGCACACCGGCCTGCTGGATCACGTGATGGTGGAATACTACGGGAACCCGACCCTGATCACCCAGGTCGCCAACGTCACGCTGATCGACGCGCGCACCATCGGCGTTCAACCCTGGGAAAAGAATATGGTGGGCCCGGTCGAGCGCGCGATACGCGATGGCGACCTGGGCTTGAACCCGGCCACCAACGGCGACCTGATACGCGTGCCGATGCCGATGCTGACCGAAGAGCGCCGCCGCGACCTGATCAAGGTGATCAAGGCCGAAGGCGAAACCGCCAAGGTGGCGGTGCGCAACATACGCCGTGATGCCAATCACACACTCAAGGAAGCGCTCAAGGACAAGGAAATCGCGGAAGACGAAGAACGCCGCACGCAGGACGAAATACAGAAGTTGACCGATCGCTACGTCGCCGAAATAGACAAGGCGCTGGTTGCCAAAGAAGCAGACCTGATGGCCGTTTGATTCCAAACGATCCTGGAATAATGGCCACGCTCCCATCCAGCTCCACCCGCACCATACCAGGCACGACCGCCATCCCGCGCCATATCGCGATCATCATGGACGGCAACGGGCGCTGGGCCAAACAGCGTTTCATGCCGCGCGTGGCGGGGCACCAGCGCGGGGTGGAAGCATTGCGCGAGGTGGTGAAATCCTGCCGGGATCTGGGTGTGGGATATCTGACGGTGTTTGCGTTCAGCAGCGAAAACTGGCGGCGCCCTGTCGATGAAGTTTCCTTCCTGATGTCATTGTTCCTGAAAATGCTGGAACGCGAAGTGGACAAATTGCACCAAAACAACATTCGCCTGAAAATTATCGGCGACCGCAGCCGTTTTGACGACAAGCTGCAGCAGACCATGCTGGATGCCGAGTTGCTTACCGCAGGCAATTCCGCGCTGACGCTGACCATCGCCGCGAATTATGGCGGACGCTGGGATGTGATGCGCGCAGTGAAGTCGATGCTCGGCGAGCATCCGGACCTTGCGCAAACCTTTACTGAGGAAGACCTGCAACCCTACCTGTCGATGAGCGACGCACCCGAGCCCGACCTGTTCATCCGCACCGGCGGCGAACAGCGCATCAGCAACTTCATGCTGTGGCAATTGGCCTATACCGAACTGTATTTTACCGACACGCTGTGGCCGGCTTTTGATCGCAACCAATTGAACAAGGCGATTACATCGTATCAACAGCGCGAGCGGCGTTTCGGCCGGACCAGTGAACAGCTGCATGGCCGGGCTGAAGGGGAGCAGAGTGCATAGGGCGCGAGTGATGCAAAAAACAGAATCAAGGTTAAAGGCCCAAGAGCCAAGGAATTGGTCTGATGCTTAAGTCGCGCGTGATTACGGCCGTTATTCTGCTGGTGTTGTTTTTGCTGGCCGCGTTCTTGTTGCCCGATGGCGGGTGGGCTGCATTGGTGACGGTGGTCGTGCTGCAGAGTGCTGCCGAATGGTCGCGATTGTCCAGGTTCGGCCATGCGGAAGCAAACCTGTTCTGGGGGCTGACGCTGGTGGTGATGCTCGGCTTGATCTGGTTCGATGCCAGCCATACGCCTGAGCAGACCTTGTACACGCATGTTGCGGTATTCACCTTGTCAGCCATACTCTGGCTGGTGATCGTGCCGGCCTGGCTGATAGCGGGCTGGAAGGTCCGGCTGCCTGACTCCGACACGTTACTGGCGAAGCCAGCCGATAGCGGGAGGAGGCAGGGGGACGGCATTCCCGCCCCGGATGCTTCGCAACGCCGTGTCATGCCGTCCGTGCTGATGGCATTGGTCGGATGGGCAGTGCTGATTCCGACCGGCCTGGCGATGCTCGATCTGCGTATCGGTCATCCCTGGTGGCTGTTGGGTATGATGAGTCTGGTATGGGTGGCGGATATCTCCGCCTATTTTGCCGGCCGCAAGTATGGCAAAACCAAGCTGGCTCCCAGCATCAGTCCCGGCAAGACCTGGGAAGGAGTTGCCGGTGCGATACTGGGCGTGTCGTTTTGCGTTTTGCTGGCATGGAGTTTCAGTCCCTACTCGAAGCATGTTGCATTCCTGCCCACCGTGCTGATGGCTTCCTGGTGCTGGGTGGGCCTGGCGGTTCTCGGCGATTTGTTCGAATCGGCGATCAAGCGCCAGGCAGGGGTCAAGGATAGCGGCGCCTTGCTGCCCGGCCACGGCGGATTGCTGGATCGCATCGATGCGTTGACTTCGACCCTGCCGATCGCCGCGCTGGCGATCCTGTTGCAACATATCGGCTGATTATCCATGCACCGGACCCCGCTTCAGCGCATTACCATTCTGGGTTCCACCGGCAGTATCGGCACCAGCACGCTGGACGTGGTGGCGCGCCATCCCGGCAAATTCAGGATCATTGCACTGACCGCGAACAGCCAGGTTGATCTGTTGTTCCAGCAATGCCGGCAATTCAAGCCGGACTTCGCGGTGATGCTGGATGCGGCAGCGGCCATAAAGCTGCGCCAGCGTGTTCGTGAAGCCGGGCTAGGCACCGAAGTATTGAGCGGGATAGCCGCACTGGAACAGGTCGCGGTGTTGCCGGAAGTGGATGCGGTGATGGCTGCCATCGTCGGGGCCGCCGGCTTGCGTCCTACCCTGGCTGCGGCGCAAGCCGGCAAAAAGATCTTGTTGGCGAACAAGGAAACGCTGGTGATGGCGGGCGATGTATTTATGGAAGCGGTGCGTGCCAGCGGTGCAATCCTGCTGCCGATCGACAGTGAACACAACGCGATATTCCAGGCATTGCCGCGCGGTTACGACGGCAACCTGGCCGCCAACGGGGTGCGCCGCATCCTGCTGACTGCATCGGGCGGCCCGTTTCGCGACACGCCCCTGGTTGATTTGCAAAATGTCACACCGGAACAGGCATGCGCGCACCCCAACTGGGTGATGGGGCGCAAGATCTCGGTGGACTCGGCAAGCATGATGAACAAGGGTCTGGAGGTCATCGAGGCACACTGGCTGTTCAATGCAGCTGCCGATGACATTCAGGTGGTGGTTCATCCGCAGAGCGTGATCCATTCGCTGGTAGAATATGTGGATGGATCGGTGCTGGCGCAGCTCGGCAATCCGGATATGCGTACCCCGATCGCCTATGGCCTGGCTTATCCGGAACGCATTGATGCCGGTGTGGCCCCGCTGGATCTGTTCAAGGTGGCGACGATGAATTTTACCGCGCCGGACTTCGGGCGTTTCCCTTGCCTGGCTTTGGCATACCAGGCACTGCGCACGGCAGGAACGGCTCCCGCGGTATTGAATGCCGCGAATGAAGTGGCGGTGGCGGCGTTTCTCGACCGGCAGATTTCTTTCCTGGCCATTCCTGCCGTGATCGGGGCGGTCCTGGATGCATTGCCGGTCGTTGCCGTTGACAGTCTGGATGATGTGCTTGGCGCGGACGCCGGGGCGCGGGCTGAAGCGCGACAACAAATTCACAAATTGGGCAAATGATTACAATACTGGCTTTTGTACTCGCGATCGCACTGTTGGTGGTGTTCCATGAATATGGGCACTACTGGATGGCGCGCCGCTGCGGAGTAAAGGTGCTGCGTTTTTCGCTGGGCTTTGGCAAAGTGATTTACACCAGGCGTTTTGCCAACAGCGATACCGAGTGGGTGATTTCCGCGATCCCGGTGGGCGGCTACGTCAAGATGCTGGACGAGCGGGAAGACGATGTCGCGCCGCAAGACTTGCCCTATGCATTCAACCGCAAACCGGTGCTGCAGCGCATGGCGATCGTGGTGGCCGGCCCGCTGGCCAATTTCCTGCTGGCAATACTGCTGTATTGGGGCCTGTTTGTGCACGGTGTGCCGGGACTGAAACCAATGCTGGGTGAGATTCCGCAAGGCACGCCTGCCGCGGCCGCGCGAATGCAGGCGCAGGAAACCATACTTGGAATCAATGGCAAGCCTGTACCGAGCTGGCAGGAATTGCATTGGATGTTGATGGAGTCGGTGGTCCGGCAGAATCCGGACGAGGTTAAAAATGGCAGGGTGAAAATTCAGGCGAAGACCGCCGGCGGCGAAACGGTTGATCAATTGCTGGATGTGAGCGGCCTGAGCGCGAAGGATCTTGATGGCGATTTTCTCGGCAAGCTCGGCTTGCATCTCTACCAGCCCGTGGTGCTGCCCGTCATCGGCAATATTGCCAAGGATAGCGTCGCGCAGCGTGCCGGACTGCAGCACGGAGACCATGTTCTCAGCGCCAATGGCGTAGCGATGAAGCACTGGATGGACCTTGTGAATACGATACGCGAACATCCGTCCCAAACCGTGCTGCTCGATGTCCGGCGCGGCGCAACGACCTTGCAAATCAAGGTGGTTCCGCAGGCGGTCGATGAATCCGGCAAGACCATCGGCCGGATCGGCGCGGGACCCGAAGTCGATGAAGCCGCATGGAAGGCGATGCTGGTCGATGTCAGTTACAGCCCGCTGAATGCGCTGATGCAATCCCTGCGCAAGACCTGGGAAACGTCCGCCATCAGCCTGGACATGATGGGCAAGATGGTGATCGGCGAGGTGTCGGTGAAAAATATCAGCGGCCCGATAACGATCGCCGATTACGCCGGACAGTCCGCAAAAATGGGCGCGGTGGCCTACCTGAGCTTTCTCGCGCTGATCAGTATCAGCCTCGGCGTATTGAATTTGTTGCCAATCCCGTTATTGGATGGGGGGCACTTGCTGTATTATGTCGTCGAATTGGTAAAAGGCGGTCCGGTCTCGGAAACGTCATGGGAATTCGGTCAGAAGATAGGCATCGCGCTGCTGGGCACGCTGATGGTTTTTGCAATATATAACGATTTAAACCGTTTTGTTTCAGGCTAAATAATGTACATAAAAAAACTGGCGGGATTGATATTCCTGCTCTGTATCATCTCGCGCGCCTGGGCAATCGAGCCATTCACCGTCAAGGCAATTCGCATCGTGGGCATACAGCGTACCGACCCCGGCGCCGTGTTCAGCTATCTGCCTGTCAAGGTGGGCGACACGATGGATAACGAGCAAGGCGCTGCGGCGATCCATGCCCTGTATGCCACGGGATTCTTCAAGGATGTTAAGCTGAAAGTCGATCGGGGCGTATTGATCGTTCAGGTAGTCGAGCGGCCCACGATAGCCAGTATCGTGATAAACGGCGCCAAGGAATTTCCCAAGGTGCAACTCATGCAGGCGATGAAGTATGAAGGGCTTGCCGAAGCGAAGATTTTCGACAAGGGAGCGCTGGAAAAGGCGACCCAGGAACTGAAGCGCCAGTATATCGCCCGTGGAAAATATGACGTCAAGGTGACAAATATTGTCACTGAACTGCCCCGCAACCGTGTCAGCATCGTGTTCAATGTGGTTGAAGGCGATGTTGCCAAAATAAAGCAGATCAATCTGATTGGCAATCATGTCTACCCTGAATCCCAATTGCTCGGTCTGATGAAACTGAGCACGCCGGGATGGTTTGCCTGGTTCAGCAGCAACGACCAGTATTCCAAGGAGAAGCTGGCTGGCGACCTGGAAACCCTGCGTTCGTTCTATATGGACAACGGTTACCTGGAGTTCAATATTGATTCGACCCAGGTTTCGATCACGCCGGACAAGAAGAGTATCTACATAACGATCAATCTGACCGAAGGCCCGAAATACACCGTCTCCAAGGTGACGGTATCCGGTGATACGGTGGTACCGAAAGCGGAAATAGAAAAGCTTGTGCAGGTGAAAGCAGGGGATACCTTTTCGCGCAAGGCAATGACCGAAACCAGCAAGAAAATCGGTGAACGCCTGGGGCGGGAAGGATATGCGTTTGCCAATGTGAATGCCATACCGCAAATCGACAAGACCAATCATACGGTCGCATTCAATTTTGTAGTGGATCCCGCCAGCCGGGTGTATGTCCGCCACATCAACATATCCGGAAACAACAAGACCCGGGATGAGGTGATACGCCGCGAATTCCGCCAGACTGAAGGCGAGTGGTTCGATGTGGACAAAATCAAGCGATCCAAACAGCGTGTCGACATGCTGAACTTCTTTTCCGAGGTGAATATTGAAACGCCACCGGTACAGGGCGCCGCAGACCAGGCCGATGTAAACATGTCGGTCAAGGAAAAATCGACCGGCAGCATTTCGGTGGGTGCGGGCTTCTCAAGCGGTGAAGGACTGATCCTGACCGGGAGCGTGACACAGGCCAACCTGTTTGGCTCCGGCAATTACCTGTCCACCCAGATCAATACCGGGAGAATCAACCAGATATACTCGGTTTCCTACACCAATCCCTATTTCACCGATGACGGTGTGAGTCGCGGGTTTGACCTTTACAAGCGCAACCTTGATTCGCAAACCACCGCAGTCAGCCAATACTCCTCGCATACCCTGGGTGCCGGCGTGCATTTTGGTGTGCCGATAAGCGAGCAACAGACCATCAGCTATGGTCTGGCGGCTGAAAACACACAATTGGGCCTGTTCACATCCAGTCCGACGCGCTTGATCGAATATGTCAACGTTGCCGGTGCAAAGAGCAACAGTTTGCTGGGAACGATCGGGTGGGGCAGGGATAGTCTGGATAGCGCAATCTATACCACATCAGGGTCGGTGCAACGCGCTACAGCAGAAGTTTCGCTGCCGGTATTCAACTTGCGTTACTACAAGCTGGATTATTTGCAGCAATGGTTTTACCCGGTAAGCAGCAACTTCACCCTGTTGGTCCATGGCGAGGCCGGTATCGCGGGCGGATATGGTGGCGAGCCGTTGCCATTCTTCAAGAATTTTTATGCGGGTGGCCCGGGTTCGGTGCGCGGCTATGAAGCAAATTCACTGGGTCCGCGCGATTCGACGGATTTGGTATTGGGCGGCCCGCGCAGGGTTGTTACCGGAGTTGAGTTGCTGTCGCCCTTTCCCGGGATGGGCAAAGAGCAGTCCGTGCGCCTGAGCGAGTTTATCGATGGCGGTGCGGTTTATGGACCCGGTGATCTGCCGGGCAGTGCCGGAATGCGCTATTCTGCAGGCGTGGCGTTTACCTGGATATCGCCGGTCGGACCGCTGAAATTCAGTTATGCTTTGCCTATCCACAAGCAGCCGCAGGACAAATTGCAAAAATTCCAGTTTACGCTGGGTTCGGTGTTCTGATGACGTGATGAAGCGTTGCATTGGGCCCGGGTGTGACAGGTCGTGGTACAGATACATCAGCAAGGCGTGCGCTGCTGTTGAAAAGGGTTGGAACAAAGTCTGGCAATTTGCCACTTTATATAGATACAGTACAAGATTGATGCAGCCTGCATATGCAGGCGGTTTTCATGATTAAGAGGAGTTGGCAATGAAGACATTGATCAAGGCGGTTATGTTGAGCCTGTTGCTGAGCGCCGGTGTAGCGCTGGCGGGAGACTTTAAGGTTGGGGTGGTGGATACCGAGCGTGTGTTGCGTGAATCCGCGCCGGCAATGAGGGCGGAGAGCAAAATCGAACAGGAATTTTCCGGGCGCGACCAGGCAATCAAGAAGCTGATGAAGCAGGCGAAAGATTTGCAAGCCACGCTGGATAATGATAACGGCAAACTTTCTGATACCGATCGCCGCAACAAGGAGCGCGAGCTGACCGCGATGAATGTGAACTTGCAGCGCATGCAGCGCGAATTCCGCGAGGACTTGAATTTGCGCAAGAACGAAGAACTGGCCATCGTGCTGGATCAGGCAAATAAAGCGATTCAGTCGATTGCCGTGTCGGAAAAGTATGACCTGATTCTGCAGGAAGCGGTATATCGGAATCCCAAAATTGATATTACCGACGAGGTCATCAAAAAACTTGCCGACGTCAAACCGGACAGCAAGGATGGTAACAATTCAGGCAAATAGTCCGGGCATTGCGTATGACTGTCAGCTACCGATTATCCGAGATTGCCGAGCGCCTTGGCGGGCGGGTATTGGGCCGGGCCGAAACCCGCATCTCGCAGGTTGCAACGCTGGAAACCGCATTGCCCGCCCATATCAGCTTCCTGGCCAACAGCAAGTATCGCGCGCAGTTGGACAGCACCAAAGCAGGCGCAGTCATTCTTGGCGAAGCCGACGCGGAAGCCACCGGTTTGCCGCGTATCATCTCGGACAACCCTTACGCGTATTTCGCCAGGGTTTCGGGTCTGCTGAATCCCTTGCCGCAGGTCAAGCCGGGTATAGCGCCCGGCGCAATCATCGGTGCGGGAGCAAAGATAGCCGCAACAGCCAGTATCGCGCCGACTGCCGTGATCGGCGAGGGTGCTACGATAGGCGCGTTCAGCGTGATCGGCGCGGGCTGTTATATCGGTGAAAATACGGTTGTCGGCAACCATGCGCGACTGTATCCGCGGGTGGTGGTATATCACGACTGCCTGATAGGCGATAATCTGATCGCGCATTCCGGTGTGGTGATCGGTGCGGACGGTTTCGGTATCGCGATGGATGAGGGGCGCTGGATCAAGATTCCGCAAATCGGCCGGGTGGTAATCGGCAACGATGTGGAGATCGGTGCCAACACCACCATCGACCGGGGCGCGCTTGACGACACCGTGATCGAGGACGGTGTGAAGCTGGACAACCAGATTCAGATCGCGCATAACGTGCGTATCGGTGCCCATACCGCAATCGCAGGGTGTGTGGGTATCGCGGGCAGCACCACCATCGGGCGATATTGCCTGATTGGCGGCAGTGCGGGAATTCTGGGGCATTTGCAGATAGCCGATCGGGTGGAGATCGCGGCATTTACCCTGATCGGGAAATCCATACACGAAGCCGGCTCCTACGCCGCGATTTTTCCGTTTTCCAAAACCGACGATTGGCGCAGGAACGCCGTACATCTGCGTCATCTGGACGATCTGGTAAAACGCGTCAGGAAGTTGGAACAGGAAATTAAGATCAAGAACCCGAAATTTTCAGACGGGCATCAAATAAAAGGGGAAGACTGATGGGCACGCAGATGGATATAAACGAAATCACCAGGCTTCTCCCGCACCGCTACCCGTTTTTGCTGGTAGACCGGGTGTTGTCGATGGAGCCCGACAAGAGCATCGTGGCGCTGAAAAACGTGACCATCAACGAACCGTTCTTCCCGGGACACTATCCGCATTTTCCGGTGATGCCCGGCGTGCTGATCATCGAGGCAATGGCGCAGGCCGCGGCGCTGTTGTCGTTCAAATCAATGGGTGCCGGCGCGAGCGACAATTCGGTGTATTATTTTGCGGGCATCGACGGCGCGCGTTTCAAGCGCCCGATCGTGCCCGGCGACCAGATGATCATCAAGGTGTCGCTGATCCGCAGCATGCGCGGTCTGTTCAAGTTTGCCGGGACGGTCGAGGTCGACGGCCAGCTGGCCGCCGAGGCCGAACTGATGTGTACCGTCAAAGCCGTTCCGTAATGCGCCATCCCACCGCCATCGTTCACCCGAACGCCAGACTCGCCGATGATGTCGAGGTGGGCGCGTATTCCGTCATTGGCGAACATGTCGAGATCGGCGCGGGAACCTGGATCGGACCCCATGTCGTCATCGAGGGGCACACCCGCATCGGCAAGGCCAATCGCATCTTCCAGTTTTGCTCGGTAGGCGCCATACCCCAGGACAAGAAATATGCGGGTGAACCGACCCGGCTCGAGATCGGTGACAACAACACGATACGCGAATTCTGCACGCTCAATACCGGTACCGCGCAGGATGCCGGCGTGACCCGCATCGGCAGCGATAATTGGATCATGGCTTACGTGCATGTCGCGCACGATTGCCAGATCGGCAGCCATACCATCATGGCAAACGGGGCGACACTGGGCGGTCATGTGCATGTCGGTGACTGGGTGTTTCTGGGCGGCCTGTCCGGCGTACACCAGTTTGTGCGCATCGGCGCACACGCGATGACCGGTTTCCAAACGCGCTTGTCCCAGGATCTGCCGCCCTATGTCACTGCCGCAGACAATCCGGCGGTGGCGCACGGTATCAATTCGGAAGGATTGAAACGGCGCGGATTTTCCGGCGAATCCATCCTGGCGATAAAGCGCGCATACAAAACACTGTATCGGTCCGGGCTTAGCCTGGAAGATGCCAAAACCGCATTGCAATCACAGGCGGCAGAACATCCCGAGGTGCAGCTGCTGGCTGATTTTCTTGCCGCTGCCTCGCGCGGCATCATTCGTTAATTCCTTACTTTTTAATTCCCTTTTGTTATGGCAGAAAATGTTGTGATCGGAATAGTCGCGGGCGAAGCTTCGGGCGATCTGCTCGGCAGCCACTTGATGGCGGCACTCAAAGCAGCCCGTCCCGACTTGAAATTTGTCGGTATCGGCGGACCCAGGATGAAATCCGCCGGCATGGAAATTTTATTTCCGATGGAAAAACTTGCGGTGAACGGATACGTTGAAGTGCTGCGTCATTATTTTGAAATTGCCGGTATCCGCCGCAAGTTGCGCGCCTATTTTCTGGACAATCGTCCGGATTTGTTCATCGCGGTAGACGCGCCGGATTTCAATCTTGATCTGGAACTGGTGCTCAAGCGGCACGGTATCCCGACCATACACTATGTCAGCCCCTCAATCTGGGCGTGGCGCGGTGAACGCATACACAAGATCAAGCGTGCGGTTTCACACATGCTGGCATTGTTTCCGCATGAACCCGAGATATACCGGCAGGCCGGCGTGCCGGTGGATTTTGTCGGACACCCGCTTGCCGATATGTTTCCAATGCAACCCAAGCGTGCCGAGTTGCGCGAGAACATGCGCATTCCATTGCCGGCCAAGGTGTTTGCATTCCTTCCGGGCAGCCGCCAGAGTGAAGTAAAGCATCACGCGCTCGTCTATATCGAAACCGCCAGGCTGATCCTGAAAAAATATCCCGGCGCGCGATTTCTGGTGCCGCTGGCCAGCCGCGAAACTCGCCGGATTTTTGAACAGACCCTGTTTGACAACGAGGCCCAGGAGCTGCCCATTACCATGCTGTTCGGGCACGCGCAGGATGCGATGATCGTTGCAGATGGCGTGCTGGTCGCGTCGGGAACCGCCACACTCGAAGCAGCCCTGCTCAAGCGGCCGATGGTGATCACCTATCGCATGCCGGCTTTGTCCTGGTGGCTGATGAAGCGTAAGGGCTATCAGCCCTATTATGGTTTGCCCAACATATTGTGCGAGCGCTTCGTCGTGCCGGAGCTGATGCAGGAGGATGCCACGCCGGAAAACCTCGCCCAGGCATTGCTCAATCTGGTTAACGATGCCAATACGGTGGCGCAACTGGAAAAGACTTTCACTGAACTGCATCTGGCACTGCGCCAGAATACCGCGCAGAAAGCGGCTGAGGCCATCCTGCCGTATCTGAAGGATTGACTTGAAAACCGGAATTCAAGCTACAGAGAACACAGAGAGCACAGAGAAAACCAGAAGAATCGACGCGCAAATACCGATCAGCAATTCAATATGTCCATCAAATATGCGTGAAGTGCACGGCCCAAGTCCTCTCTGTGAGCTCTGTGGCAAATTGTTTTTACTGACAGAATGACAGCAACCTTGATTATTTGCGGCGTGGATGAAGCCGGGCGGGGTCCGCTGGCCGGTCCGGTCAGCGCGGCCGCGGTGATACTCGACCCGGGTAATCCCATTGACGGCCTGGCAGATTCAAAAAAGCTTAGCGAACGACAGCGTGACCAGCTCGCCCCGATCATTCGGGAGCGCGCGCTGGCATGGGCGGTGGCTTACGCCGATGTCGAGGAGATTGACCGGCTCAACATCCTGCAAGCCACGCTGCTGGCGATGCGCCGTGCCGTGCTGGCGCTCGGCATCCAGCCGCAGCAAGTGCTGGTGGACGGGTTGTATTGCCCTGACACCGGTATTCCGAGCGTTGCCATCGTGAAGGGTGATAGCAAGGTTGCCGCAATTTCCGCCGCTTCGATTCTGGCGAAGACCGCCCGGGACGCGCAGATGCTGGAGTTGCACGAGATCTATCCGAACTACGGGTTCGCCACACACAAAGGTTATCCCACCGCGGCGCATCTTGCCGCGTTGCGCGAACATGGTGTATCGATCGTGCATCGAAAAAGTTTCAGGCCGGTACGCGAGCTTCTGTTTCCTCGTGAAGGGCGGGGGTAGGGAAAAGCGCAATTTTCAGGTATCGTAATGACCCGTTTACCAACCCACTTTCCCGGATAAACATCATGACCCTGTTCAAACTGATCCATCTGCTTGCTGCCCTGATCTGGGTGGGGGGCATGTTCTTTGCCTATGTGGTGCTCAGACCCGCTGCAGTTGAAGTGCTCGACCCCCCGCAGCGATTGCGTTTGTGGGACACGGTATTTCGCCGCTTCTTCGTCTGGGTGTGGATTTCGATCGCAGCGATCCTGGTCAGCGGTTTGTACCTGGTCTATCTGTTGGGCGGCATGGCGCATGTGGGGATACACATCCACATCATGCTGACGATGGGCCTGGCGATGATGGTGATTTTCGGTTATGTGTATTTTGCCTGCTATGTGCCATTGCGCCTGAATGTTGCCAAGCAGCGCTGGAAAGAGGCGGGAGAGCTGCTGGCAAAAATTCGCAGGCTGATCGCGGTGAATCTGGTGTTGGGGCTGCTGACCGTGTGTGTGGCGGTGATCGGCATGGGGTGGGCATAGGTTGCTGTGCTGGATGGATGAGGCCTGATACGGCCGTACTGCCCGGCCGATAACCGTTTGGATTTCCGGCACCAACGGTGGCAGGTGCTTCGATTTCAACTTTCATTTTGGGGGATGTGGCAATGGATGAAAAAAACCCAGTCGCTCAACTCAAGGCGCGTCTCAATAAAGACAGCAGCGATATCGATGCCGCAATCGCGCTGGGTAACATTTTTTACGATCGAGGGGACGCCGGGCAATCCATACTCTATTACCGGCATGCGCTGGACATCAATCCTGATCTGGCCGGTGTGAGGACCGATCTCGGCACAATGTATTGGCGCAATGACGATATCAGCCTGGCTGAACAGGCTTTCCGCGAAGTGATAGCCCGGGATCCGGGCTTCGGACATGCCTACGTGAATCTTGGCTTGTTATTGCTTCGCGCCAAAAACGATGTAAGGGAAGCACGTGCGGTCTGGCAAAAATTGCTGGCGGCCAATCCGGAGCATGAAGTGGTGACCAGGACCCGGGAGTTGTTGCAGGAAACCGCGGCCCAGGTCGATTAGCGTTGGATAGCCGGGCTAAAGCATTTCGTATGCGAATCGCGTAATAATAAACGCATTGGCCGGGAGAATGCCGCTTCCCCGCCGCCCAGACTGGCCTGCTTACTTCCCTTCGCCCAGATCGAGTCTGCGCACGTAGTGACATGTATAGCCGCCGCGATGCTTGACCAGATATTTCTGGTGGTATTCCTCGGCACGCCAGAACTCGCGGAACGGCACGACCTCGGTCACTACCTTGGCGACCCATTCGCCCGAAGCTTCCACGGTGCGGATGACTTCCTCCGCAAGCTGTTTCTGCTCCTCGTCCAGGTAAAAGATCGCCGAGCGGTAGGACGTGCCGATGTCATTTCCCTGACGGTTCTTCGTGGTGGGGTTGTGCATGCGGAAGAACTCGAACAGCAGGTGGCGGAAGGTCAGTTGCTTGGGGTCGAACACCACCTTCAGCGCTTCCGCGTGTCCGTTGTGCCTTTCATACGTCGCGTTCTGAACATCGCCGCCGGTGTAGCCGACTTCGGTTTCCAGCACGCCGGGAATTTGGCGCACCAGTTCTTCCATGCCCCAGAAGCAGCCCCCGGCCAGGTAGGCGGTTTGCGATTTGACGGGTTCATCCATGGTTGCTCCTAACGGCGTTCCTTTTTCATGGCCTGCGCAGCTTCGCGCTTTGCGTCTTTTTCTTTGGTGCTTGTGGCTACGGCCGCCCTGCGGACTTAACTTCGCTGCGCGTAGTTAGCCTACGCCGTAAACGGGCAAACTTTCAACGCCGTTCCTTCTTCATTGCTTGAGCGGCTTCACGCTTTGAGTCCTTTTCACGCTCAGTTGCCCGTTTATCATGCTGCTTTTTGCCCTTGGCAAGGCCGATCTCCAGCTTGACGCGGCCATTCTTGTAGTGCATGTCCAGCGGCATCAAGGTGTACCCTGCGCGCTGCACCTTGCCGATGATCCGGTCGATCTCCAGTTTGTGCAACAGCAGTTTGCGGGTGCGCACCGGATCGGGGTGGATGTGGGTGGAAGCATTCAGCAACGGGCTGATGTGCGAGCCGAACAGATACAGCGCACCGTCCTTTACGGTGACATAGGCTTCCTTGAGCTGTGCGCGTCCGGCACGGATGGCCTTGACTTCCCAGCCTTCCAGCATGATGCCGGCCTCGTATTTATCCTCGATGAAGTACTCGTGATATGCTTTTTTATTCTGGATGATGCTCATGATTCCGATCCAATTTCTTAGGTGAATCCGCATTGATTTCCCGGCTCACGCCCAATTAAAGCAACCAGCCATTCGAACTGGCTAGCAAAATGCGATAGTCAAGCCCCTGGTTATAGCCGTGCAATAAGCACTGTCCGCCTCATTCGCTCGTCATCGCCTAGCTTGGCTTTTAAATTAGAATTGGAATTAGGTGAGTTTTGCGGTGTGTTAGGCTATTCTACCAGCCTTTGGAATGACGGCCCTGATTGGCGATAGGGTTTGGCTATGGCTTTAGTGGAGAAAACAGTGTTGGTGGCGCACAGCGCCGAGCAGATGTTCAATCTGGTGGATCGTGTGGAAGAATACCCGAGTTTTCTGCCATGGTGCGGGGGAGCCAGCGTAACCGAACTGGATGGCGCAACGGTTCATGCCACGGTGCACATCGATTATCACCATCTCAAGCAAAGCTTCACCACCGAGAACGTGCGCTGGCCGCCGCACCAGATCGACATGACTTTGCAGCGTGGACCGTTCAAGCATCTCGACGGCAGTTGGCGTTTTATCCCGTTGAGCGACTCAGCCTGTAAAATAGCGTTCTCCCTGCACTATGATTTTTCCAGCAGATTGCTGGAAAAAATGGTCGGCCCGGTGTTCCATTACATTGCAAACAGTTTTGTGGATGCATTCATCCAGCGTGCAGATAAGGTTTATTCGAACAAATGAGCGACAGGATCAATATCGAAGTGGTGTATGCCCTGGCCAACGAGCAGACGCTCCTGCGGCAGCCGGTGGCGCCGGGCACGACCGTGGCGGATGCGATCAAGGCAAGCGGGATTCTGCACAAGTATCCGGAAATCGACCTGGCGATCAACAAGCTGGGCATATTCGGCAAGCTGACCAAGGCAGATGCGGTGGTGCGCGACCGGGATCGCATCGAGATTTACCGTCCCTTGATCGCCGATCCCAAGGAGGTGCGCCGCAAGCGCGCCGAACAGGGCAAGGTCATGAAGAAGGGCGGCGGCGATGCGTGACACCTTTATCAATCTACTGTGCAGCCGAATCGCGTTGTCGCGTGCTCGCTCGTTCCTCGCCTACCAAATACGGTATGTCTCGTCGCTCGCTCCGCGTCTCCTAGCGCTTCGGCTTGCTCGTAACGATTGCTAAAGGTGTCAGATTGCTAGATTACGACCTGCATTGCCATTCCAACATCTCCGATGGCACGCTGACGCCTGAAGAATTGGTGGAACGTGCCGCCGGACGTGGCGTTAAAGCGATGGCGCTGACCGATCATGATGACATGGATGGCCTGGATGAGGCACGCGCCACCGCTGCCCGGCACGGTATGGCTTTTATCAATGGTGTGGAAGTGTCCGTGTCGTGGCGCAGCCATACCCTGCACATCGTCGGATTGAACATTGCACCGAGTTATACTCCGCTGGCCGAGGGTTTGCGCATGGTGCGCAGCGGACGCGGCGAGCGTGCCAGAAAAATGTCCGATGCGCTGGCCAAGGCGGGTATCGGTGGGGCGCTGGAGGGCGCATATCATTTTGCCAGCAATCCCAACATGATCAGCCGCACCCACTTTGCCCGCTTTCTGGTCGAGTCCGGACATTGCAAGGACGTCAAAAGCGTGTTCAACCGCTATCTGGTAAAGGGCAAGCCGGGCTACGTGCCCCATCAATGGGCGGTTTTGGCAGATGCGGTCGGCTGGATACGCGGCAGCGGCGGTGTGGCGGTGCTGGCGCATCCCGGCCGCTACATGAGCGGGCGCAGCGGCATGGGCAAGAAGACCATGCATGAATTGCTGACCGAGTTCGTCGAACTTGGCGGGCAGGGGTTGGAGGTTGTGACCGGCAGCCATACCCCCGATCAATATGCCGAGTTTGCGCGTTATGCCGAAGAATTCAATTTGCTGGCCTCGTGCGGTTCGGATTTTCACGGTCCGGGCGAAAGCTATCGCGATATGGGACGACTGCCGGACTTTCCGCTGGGTTGCCGTCCGGTTTGGCAGGCATGGGAAACAGAAAAATGAAAAACAGCGCATTTGAAAATGGGGATCCGATAATTCAAGATTTGCCCAAACTCCCAACAAGGGGACGCCGATCCGCCGCGGTCAAAAGCAGCCCGTGCGGAACCGTCAGCAAGGCACGCAAGTGGTGTGTGCGACGCAGCATAACCCGCTGCCCGGTTGCCGCAGGTTGGCGACGCGGTGTAACGGCGGGAAGTTTAACCGGCCGGGATGAAAGTTGATTCTTATGTCACAGTTTTTTACGATCCATCCCGACAATCCAAACCCGCGCCTGATACGCCAGGCCGCCGAAGTGCTGCGCGACGGGGGGATTGTGGTGTACCCGACCGATTCCTGCTATGCGCTGGGCTGTCATCTCGACGACAAAGATGCCATGACCCGCATAAGGCAGATACGCGGGCTGGACGAACAGCATCATCTGACTCTGATGTGCCGCGACTTGTCCGAGATTTCCCGCTACGCACAGGTGGATAACGTGCAGTTCAGGCTGCTCAAGAACAACACGCCGGGCAGTTACACTTTTATCCTGAGGGCGACCAAGGAGGTGCCGAAGCGCTTGCAGCATCCCAAGCGCAGCACGATCGGTATCCGGGTTCCCGATCATTTGGTGGCGCTGGCATTGCTGGAAGAACTGGGCGAGCCGATGTGCAGCACCACGCTGATCTTGCCCGATGAAGCGGGGCCGTTGAACGATACCAGCCGCATACGCGACCTGCTGGAAAAACGGGTTGAACTGGTTATCGACGGCGGGGCAGTGGGGCTGGATTTCACCACCGTGATCGATTTGACCGGCGAAACGCCGCTATTGCTGCGCCGCGGCAAGGGCGAGATCGCCCCGTTCGGGATTGAAGAAAATTTATCATCATGATGGGAAATAAATGCAAATCGAACAGCTGATACGAGATGTCGCGATCGGGGCTATTCCGATTTTGTTCGCCATTACCCTGCACGAAGCGGCGCATGGCTACGTGGCGAGACATTTTGGCGACATGACCGCCGAAAAAGCCGGGCGCATCAGCCTCAATCCGCTGCACCATATTGATCCGGTCGGCACGATATTGCTGCCGCTGCTGATGTTCTGGGCAACATCGGGAGCATTCGTCTTTGGTTGGGCCAAACCGGTGCCGGTCAATTTTGCCGCATTGCGGCGCCCCAAGCAGGATATGCTTTGGGTTGCGATAGCCGGCCCGGCTTCCAATCTGGCGATGGCACTGGGTTGGGCATTGCTCTATAAGCTGGGGCTGATATTTCCGGAAAATTACTTTTCCGGGCCGCTGCTTGGCATGGCGCAGATCGGGATGCAAATCAACGTGATATTGATGGTGCTGAACCTGTTGCCACTGCCGCCGCTGGATGGCGGACGCGTGGCGGTCAGCCTGTTGCCGCATCGCCAGGCATTTCAACTGGCGAGAGTGGAGCCGTATGGCATGTTCATTTTGATCTTGCTGGCAGTCACGCAGGTGTTGGGTTTGATACTCTTGCCGCTGGTGAACATGGTGTTTAAACTGATTTTGTTGATATTTGGGATTTAAACATGTTTGCTGAACGTGTGTTATCGGGTATGCGCCCCACCGGAAGTTTGCATCTGGGCCATTACCACGGGGTGCTGAAAAATTGGATACAGATGCAGAACGAATACGAATGCCTGTTCTTCGTGGCCGACTGGCACGCGCTGACCACGCATTACGACACGCCCCATGTTATCGAACAAAGTGTGTGGGACATGGTGGTGGACTGGCTGGCCGCCGGCGTAAACCCGGCGCGCGCCACACTGTTCATTCAGTCACGGGTGCCGGAACATGCCGAGCTGCATCTGCTGTTGTCGATGATCACGCCGCTGGGCTGGTTGGAACGCATGCCGACCTATAAGGACCAGCAGGAAAAATTGACCAGCAAGGACCTGTCCACTTATGGCTTCCTCGGCTATCCGCTGTTGATGAGTGCGGATGTGCTGATCTATCGGGCCACACAAGTGCCGGTGGGCGAGGACCAGGTGCCGCATATCGAATTCACCCGCGAACTTGCGCGCCGTTTCAACCACATCTACGGCCGCGAGCCGGGTTTCGAGGAGAAAGCCGAGGCCGCAGTCAAGAAACTCGGCAGCAAGCGGGCCAAGCTGTACAACGAGCTGCGCACCCGTTTCCAGGAACAGGGCGACGACGAGGCGATCGAGTCCGCCAAAGCCCTGCTGGACGAGCAACAGAGCCTGAGTCATGGCGACCGCGAACGGCTGTTCGGCTATCTGGAAGGCGGAGGCAAGATGATCCTGTCCGAGCCGCGGGCGATGCTTACCGCCGCCGCAAAGATGCCGGGTCTGGACGGCCAGAAGATGTCCAAGTCGTATAACAACACCATTACCCTGCGCGAAGACGAAGTCAGCGTGAACAAGAAGATCCGCACCATGCCGACCGACCCGGCGCGTATCCGCCGCAGCGACGCGGGCGATCCCGCCAAGTGTCCGGTGTGGCCGTTGCATCTGGTTTATTCGAACGAGCAAACCAGGCAGTGGGTGATGCAGGGATGCAAGAGCGCGGGTATCGGCTGCATCGAGTGCAAACAGCCGCTGATCGCCGCGGTGCTGGAAGAACAACGCCCGATGCGCGAACGCGCGCAACAGTATCTGGATGACCCGGCGCTGGTGCGCAACATCATCGCGGACGGATGCGAGAAGGCGCGCAAGCTTGCTTCCGAGACCATGCGCGATGTGCGCGAGGCGATGGGGCTGGGTTATAGCTGAGCGGCGATGCCGGGAAGATGCCACGAAGGATGATCGAGACGCCAAAGCAAATGGTTCCATATGCGCATATCCACGGCGAACCGCTGCTGGAGTTGCCGCAGGATCTGTATATTCCGCCGGACGCGCTGGAACTGGTGCTGGAAACCTTTCAGGGACCGCTTGACCTGCTGTTGTACCTGATCCGCAAGCACAACCTCGACGTGCTGGATATCCCGATGGCCGAACTGACCCGCCAGTACATCGGTTACATCGAGATGATGCAGAAGCACCGCCTGGAACTGGCGGCTGATTACCTGCTGATGGCGGCGGTGCTGATCGAGATCAAGTCGCGCATGCTGCTGCCGCGTCCGGCCAAAGCCAGCGCGGAAGGCGACGAAGATCCGCGCGCCGAATTGATGCGCCGCCTGCTGGAATACGAGCAAATGAAACTTGCCGCGCAAAAGCTCAACGAACTGCCGCAAGCCGGACGCGATTTCGAGATCGTGCAGGTGCTGATCGAAAGTACCGTGCGCGAACGTTTGCCCGAAGTCAGCGTGGAAGACCTGCGGCTGGCCTGGCTGGGACTGCTGGCTCGCGCCAAAGTGAACACGCATCACAAGGTGCGGCGCGAACAGCTTTCGGTGCGCGAACAGATGACGCACATTCTGCGCTGTTTGCAGACCGGCGAATTCGTCGAGTTCGCCCATCTGTTCGATACGGAAGGCGGCGTGCCGAAACTGATTGTGACTTTCATTGCGATCCTGGAACTGGCCAAGGAATATCTGGTTGAAATCCAACAAAGTGAAACATTGGGGAATATCTATGTCCGAACTAGCCGAGCCATTACCGCCGAATGATTCAGTAGTGCGGGTTGACGTGTCGCCAGACACGGAGCAGCTCAAACGTGTGCTGGAAACCGCGTTGCTGACCGCCAGCGAACCGCTGCCGGTGTCGGAGCTGAAAAAACTCAGCGACACGCCGGTCGATAACCGCCAGATCGATGCGCTGCTCGAAGAACTCGCCCAGGCTTGGCAAGGCCGAGGGGTGGAACTTGGCCGCGTTGCGAGCGGATGGCGGTTCAGGGCCAAACCGGAAATGCAGGCGTATCTGGACCGGCTCAATCCGCAAAAAACGCCGCGCTATTCGCGTGCGGTGCTCGAAACGCTCGCCATCATCGCCTACCACCAGCCCGTTACGCGTGGCGATATAGAGGAAATTCGCGGCGTGGCGGTTGCCTCGCAAATTCTCAAGACGCTGGAAGCGCGCGGCTGGGTCGAAGTGGTCGGAACCCGCGACACGCCGGGGAAACCGGAATTGTTCGCCACCACCAAACAACTTCTGGACGACCTTAATCTGCGCGCATTGCAGGAACTGCCGTCGTTGCAGGAAATCGGCGCGTTGCTGGAGCAGGATAACGCTGCCCGGGCATGATGGCGGGCGAGGAATGAAGTCGATCCAGTCCCGCGACAATGCTTTCTACAAGGAGCTTGCCAAACTCTCGGGTTCGGCACGGCAGCGCAGCAAATCCGGACAGGCTTTGCTGGACGGCGCGCATTTGCTTGCGGCGTACCTGGACTGCGGCAATCGGCCGCGCCATATCCTGTTGAACGCGGTAGCGCAGCACGATGGCGAGATAGCCGGTTTGCTGGATCGCATCCGGGACGTGCCGGTCACGCAACTGGATGACAAATTGTTCGCGGAACTCAGCGAACTCAAAACACCGACCGGCATCCTTGCCTTGATTGATATCCCCGTGCCGGATTTCCACGCTGCACAAAGCCAATTTGCGTTATTGCTGGAAGATATTCAGGACCCGGGCAACCTGGGCTCGATGTTGCGATCCGCGGCGGCGGCGGGATGCGATGCGGTGTTCCTGTCTCAGGCCTGCGCCGATGCATGGTCGCCCAGGGTGCTGCGCGCGGCGATGGGCGGCCATTTTGCATTGAGTGTCCATGAACACGCCGACTTGAAGGATATTGCCTCCCGCTTCAACGGCGCCACGTTTGGCGCGACCCTGCAGGCGCGCGATAGCCTGTATGGACATGACTACACCGGGAATGTCGCGTTTGTGTTCGGCAACGAGGGCGCCGGATTGTCACAGCCGTTGGTGGATTCGGTGCATCACACCATCGTGATTCCGATGGCCGGGAAGGTGGAGTCGCTCAATGCCGCTGCTGCTGCCGCGGTATGCCTGTTTGAAGCTGCGCGCCAGCGAGGCTGGAAACGCTAGCGCTTCAGCCCGGCCTGGAACAGGATGGTGGTCGCGATTTCTTCCACTGACATGCTGGTCACATCGAGACAGGTTACGCCGGACTGGCGCAGCAGGCTCTCGGCCTGCTGTGTTTCAAAGCGGCAATTTTCCAAAGACGAATAGCGGCTGTTCGGCGATCTTTCCGAGCGTATCTGTTGCAGACGTTCGGGTTGAATAGTCAATCCGAAAATTTTGCTTTTCAGCCCCTTCAAAGCGGGTGGAAGGTCGCTGGAAGAAAAGTCCTCGGCGACCAGCGGATAATTGGCGGCATAAACGCCGAACTGCAACGCAAGGTAAAGCGAAGTCGGTGTTTTTCCGCAACGCGATACGCCGACCAGGATGACATCGGCGTTGTGCAATTCCTTGGAGATACCCCCGTCATCGTGGTTAAGCGCATAATTCACCGCATCCATACGCGCACTGTAATTGGCTCCTGCCGCATGCGAGCGGCCCACGGCATGCGAAGAAAGTTGCCCGAGTTCTGTCTCCATCGGCACGATGAACATTTCAAACAGGTCGAGGATCAGGGCATCGCTCTGCCGGATGATATCAAGTACCGCTGCCTCGGTTAGCGTGCTGAACACAATGGGACGCTGGCCATCGTTCATTGCAGTCTGGTTGATGCGGGCCACAGCGTCACGCGCCTTGTCCACGGAATCGAGGAATGGCAGGGTGATCTTGTCGAAAACGATACCTTCGAACTGGCTCAACAGGCTGCGTCCAAGACTTTCCGCGGTGAGGCCGGTGCGGTCCGATAGAAAAAATGCGCTGCGTTGTTTGCTCATCACGGCACCTCTGTGGAATGGCGTCTATGATAAACTGTAACACTTGTCGAATGGGGAACGCTATGACGCAATATATCGCCAACTTTACTTCTTTGCGCATGACCGATGTGGGCAGCGTTGGCGGCAAGAACGCCTCGCTCGGCGAAATGATCAGCCAGCTTACCCATCTCGGCGTGCGCGTTCCCGGCGGTTTCGCCACGACGGCTGATGCTTACCGCGATTTCCTTGCGCAAAGCGGGCTCGATAAACGCATTCAGGACTTGCTGGAAACGCTCGACATCGAAGACGTCACTGCGCTGGCCAAGGCCGGAAAACAGATACGGCTATGGATAATCGAGACGCCATTTTCACCGCACCTCGATAAAGAGATACGTGACGCCTACGAAAAGCTGCAAGCCGAGGCGGGTACCGAAGCGACCTGGGCGGTGCGCTCCTCTGCCACTGCAGAAGACTTGCCCGATGCATCCTTTGCCGGACAGCAGGAAACTTTTCTCAACATCCAGGGCGCAGACAATGTACTGCATGCCATCAAGGAAGTGTTTGCCTCGCTGTACAACGATCGCGCCATCGCTTACCGCGTGCACCAGGGTTATGCACATCACGACGTGGCGCTGTCGGCAGGTGTGCAGCGTATGGTGCGCAGCGATTTGGGCTCGAGCGGTGTGATGTTCACGCTGGATACCGAGTCCGGTTTCGACCAGGTCGTATTCGTTACTTCGGCATACGGTTTGGGTGAGACCGTGGTGCAGGGCGCAGTGAACCCGGATGAGTTCTACGCTTACAAACCTGCCCTCAAGGCAGGCAAGCGCGCAGTTATCCGGCGCAATCTCGGTACCAAGGCGATCAAGATGGAATTTGATACTACGCGCCAGGCCGGGCGTTCGGTGCGCACGGTGGAGGTATCGCCGGCACAGCGGAACCAATTCTCGATCAACGATGCCGAGGTGGAAGAGCTGGGGCGATATGCGCTTACCATCGAGCAACATTACGGCCGGGCAATGGACATCGAATGGGGAAAGGATGGTGCGGATGGCAAGCTCTATATCCTGCAGGCGCGGCCGGAAACGGTGCGAACCCAGGACAAGCTGGAGACGTTGCGCCGTTACCGCATCAAGCAAGCGGGTACCGTGCGGGTCAGCGGCCGTGCGATCGGACAACGCATCGGCAGCGGCCGCGTGTGCCTGATCACCGATGCCAGCGAGATGAGCAAGGTACAGCCGGGCGACGTGCTGGTCACCGATATGACCGATCCGGACTGGGAACCGATCATGAAGCGCGCATCCGCTATCGTCACCAATCGCGGCGGTCGTACTTGTCATGCCGCAATCATCGCACGCGAACTCGGCGTTCCGGCGGTTGTCGGTTGCGGCGATGCGACCGAATTGCTCAAACAGGGTGAAGAGGTCACGGTGTCGTGTGCCGAAGGCGATGTCGGCAAGGTGTATGCGGGCAAGATCGATTTCGAAGTGATCGATCTGGCGCTGGACAAGATGCCGGTGCCGCCGGTCAAGATTTCGATGAACGTCGGCAATCCGGAGTTGGCGTTCGAGTTTTGCCGCTTGCCCAATGCAGGCATCGGGCTGGCGCGGCTGGAATTCATCATCGCGCGCATGATCGGCGTGCATCCCAAGGCAGTGCTTAACTATCCAAACTTGCCTGCGGATCTGAAGGCGCAAGTTGAAGCGAAATGTGCCGGTTATGCGACCCCGGTGGATTTCTATGTCGAGAAACTGGTCGAGGGTATCGCCACGCTGGGTGCCGCATTTGCGCCCAAGCCGGTGATCGTGCGCCTGTCCGATTTCAAGTCGAATGAATATTCCAGCCTGATCGGCGGCAAACAGTACGAGCCGGAGGAAGAAAACCCGATGCTGGGTTTCCGCGGCGCGTCGCGCTACATCGCGGAGGGCTTTCAGGATTGCTTCGCGCTGGAGTGCCGTGCAATGAAGCGTGTCCGCGATGAAATGGGGCTGACCAATGTCGAAGTGATGATCCCGTTCGTGCGCACCGTCGATGAAGCGCGCGGCGTGGTCGCCGTGCTGGAAAAAAACGGGCTGAAGCGCAGCATGAATGGTTTGCGCCTGATCATGATGTGCGAAATTCCCTCGAATGCACTCATTGCGGATCAGTTCCTCGAATACTTTGACGGATTCTCGATCGGTTCCAACGATTTGACCCAGCTTACGCTGGGTATCGACCGCGATTCCAGCATCGTCGCAGGCAGTTTCGATGAACGCAATCCCGCGGTGAAAGTCATGCTGAGCATGGCCATCCAGGCTTGCCGCAAGGCCGGCAAATACGTCGGCATATGCGGTCAGGGGCCATCCGACCATCCCGATTTTGCGGAATGGCTGGTAGAGCAGGGAATCGAATCGATTTCCCTGAATCCGGATACGGTGGTGCAGACGTGGCTGCTGTTGAGCAAGGCGGCTACCCCCTGATTTGTCAGCACAAAATCCTTGACCTGCAAGAAAATTTGGCTATAATGCGCGCCCCTGTGAGCCTGATGTTCAGTCTTGCAAACCACCTTGCTCCACCGCACCGCAAGCGGGGGGCTTTAACCACAAGGAGAAGTAATGCGACATTACGAAATCGTCTTTATTGTGCATCCCGATCAAAGCGAGCAAGTGCCCGCCATGGTCGAGCGCTATCGCACACTGGTCACCACCAATGGTGGCCATATCCACCGTCTGGAAGACTGGGGCCGCCGCCAGTTGGCTTACCCGATCCAAAAGATCCACAAGGCGCACTATGTGCTGATGAATATTGAATGCAATCAGGAAACGCTGGACGAACTGGAGCACGCTTTCCGCTTCAATGATGCGGTGTTGCGTCACCTGACCGTGAAGACCAAGGCTGCGGTTGTTGAACCGTCGGCAATGATGAAGGAAGAAAAGCCCCGCTCTATGCAGACTGAAAGCCCCGCTGCAGTGGTCGCTCCGGCTCCCGCAGCTCCGGTAGAAAGCGCCGCAGAAACTTGATCCGGCTGGAAATTGGAGCGTAACCAGGCTGTCGTCAGCGGAGAATTGATCGAGCCGGGCAGTGTGCGTTTTACCCCGGCAGGGGTGCCGAGGTTGGCCTGATCATAAGCCAGACCACACGGCAGTTCGAAACAAACGGATTACGGCAGGTACCATGCGAAGTGAACGCGCTGGCACTGGCCGAAGTGGCCGAAAAGGCCACCCTGATTGCAGTAGGACAGAACGTAAATCTGCGAGGTTTTTACCCCGGAAAGTATCCGCAGCAGGCAACTGGTTTTGCATATAAACGACATAATTTTGGAATAAGGAAATATCATGGCTCGTCCATCAGACAAAAAGAAAGATGACAAGAACAAACGCTCTTCCCGCAACAACCTGTTCAAGCGCCGCAAGTTCTGCCGCTTTACAGTAGAGAAGATCGCCGAAGTCGATTACAAGGATATCAACATCCTGAAGGAATTCATTGCCGAAAACGGCAAGCTGATTCCGGCACGCATTACCGGTACCAAAACACGCTATCAGCGCCAGTTGAGCACCGCCGTAAAACGCGCGCGCTTCCTTGCCCTGATGCCTTACACTGATCTGCACTAAGGAGTCCGGACATGCAAATTATATTGATGGAAAAAGTGGCCAACCTCGGCTTATTGGGTGAAGTGGTCAAGGTAAAAAACGGATTCGCCCGCAATTTTCTGATCCCGCAAGGCAAGGCAAAGCGCGCCACTGCAACCAATATGGCCGAGTTTGAAGTGCGTCGTGCCGAACTTGAAGCCGCCGACAAGATCAAGCTTGCAGAGTCGCAAACACGCGGCGAGAAGCTGGCTGGCTTGACTGTGCAGATCGTGCAAAAGGCCGGCGTGGACGGCAAGCTGTTCGGCTCGGTCACCAACGCCGATATCGTGTCCGCGCTCGCGGCGCAGGGCTTCGAAATCGAGAAGTCACAAGTGCGCATGCCTGAAGGCCACCTGAAGCAGATTGGCGATCACCCTGTCAACATCGCGCTGCATACCGATGTGGTGGTGGGGATCACGGTTTCGGTTCTCGGCGAACAGTAAACCATTACCGTAGCGACGCAACAAAAAAAGGACTGGCAACAGTCCTTTTTAGTTTTCGGGTTTTGCCCGTTAGCAGGGTAAAATGACTTTTGCTCAACAGCTATCGTGATTTAATTCCATGCAAAATTTTTCCGGCGCCGACGCGCAACTCGACCAGATCAAATTGCCCCCGCATTCGGTGGAAGCCGAACAGTCGGTTTTGGGCGGATTGTTGCTGGAAGCGGGTGCGCTGGACAAGATCACCGACCTGGTGAACGCCGACGATTTTTATCGCCAGGAGCACCGTTTGATCTTCCGCCAGATCATGCGTCTGAGCGAGCAGGCAAAGCCGGTTGACGTGATCACCGTGGCCGAAGCGTTGGAGATTGCAGGTGAGCTGGACAAGGTCGGTGGGCTGCCATACCTTGGCGGATTGGCACAGAACGTTCCGTCTGCAGCCAACATTCGCCGCTATGGCGAAATCGTGCGCGAGCGTTCCATCATGCGCAAGCTGGCGGAAGTCGGCAGCGATATCGCCAGCAGCGCCTACAACCCGACAGGACGAGATGCGGCGCAATTGCTCGACGAGGCGGAAAGAAAGGTATTCGAGATCGCCGAGGCCGGATCGAAAGGCAAGCAGGGATTCGTTGCCATGCCACCATTGTTGACAGAAGTGGTGGAGCGTATCGAGACGCTGTATGGGCGCGACAATCCCAGTGACATCACCGGAACCGCAACCGGATTTACTGATCTGGACCGCATGACTTCGGGTTTGCAGCCCGGCGACTTGGTCATTGTTGCCGGCCGCCCGAGCATGGGCAAGACCGCGCTTGCGATCAACATTGCCGAGAATGTGGCAATGGACAGCAAACTGCCGGTGGCGATCTTCAGCATGGAAATGGGCGCGACTCAGCTGGCGATGCGTATGCTCGGTTCGGTCGGCAAACTCAACCAGCAGGATTTGCGCACCGGGCGTTTGCAGGACGACGACTGGGGCCGGCTGACCCATGCGCTGGGCAAATTGAATGATGCCCCCATCCATATCGACGAAAGCGCCGCGCTTTCTGCACTGGACCTGCGGGCCAGGTCGCGGCGACTGCACCGCCAAAGCAACGGACTCGGCCTGATCGTGGTTGATTACCTGCAATTGATGAGTTCCAACGCAGGCAAGGCCAGCGAAAATCGCGCCACGGAAATCTCGGAAATCTCGCGCTCGTTGAAAGCCCTGGCGAAAGAATTGCAGGTGCCGGTGATTGCGCTGTCGCAGTTGAATCGCAGTCTGGAACAGCGCCCCAACAAGCGGCCGGTGATGTCCGATCTGCGCGAGTCCGGCGCGATCGAACAGGACGCCGACCTGATCCTGTTCATCTACCGCGATGAAGTCTACAACAGCGACTCGCAGGACAAAGGCAAAGCCGAGATCATCATCGGCAAACAGCGTAACGGGCCGATCGGGATGGTGGCGCTCGCTTTCCGGGGTGAATACACGCGCTTCGACAATCTGGCGCCCGGTAGCTATTGATTTGTACCCTGCGGTTGACAAACCAGCCCAGCGTTTGATCATGATTTTTCTTCACCAAATTATCCGCGCACGCCCCAGGTTGGCATTTGCAATCGCCGCAGGGTTGCTCATCGAATTGGTGATCCCGCCTCACTGGAATCCGGTTACACGGGTATTGATCGGCTGGAATACAACCGTGTGGTCTTATCTTTGTTTGATGGGCTACTTGATGATACGAGCCAGCCACGACAAAGTGCGGTTGATTGCAGTGCAAGAGGACAAGGGCGCGATTGCGATTCTTGCCATCATGTCGACTGCTGCCATCGTGAGTCTGGTTGCGGTTGTTCTTGAACTTTCTTCGGTCAAGGAATTGGCCTTCAGTGGCCGCATGGTTCACTATGCTTATACCGGTTTGACGGTGTTTGGCTCATGGTGTCTTGTCGCAACGCTGTACACATTTCACTACGCGCGTATCTACTACAGGTCCCCTGTCGAACAACGGGCGCTGCGCTTTCCGGACAACGAAACAACACCGAATTACTGGGATTTTCTTTACTTTGCATTCACGATCGCGGTCGCTGCCCAGACTTCCGATGTTGCGGTCATGACACGTCCGATGCGCAAGACAGTACTTGCGCAATCGGTACTCAGCTTTTTTTTCAATGTTGCCATCCTTGGCTTGACGATCAATATCGCAGCCAGTCTGGTTGGATCATGAGCAGGCCGGTTCAGGGATATTTCCCTGCCCATACAAACCGGGCATCAATTTTATCTTATTGAATTGTTCCCGCCATGGCACGCCGCGACCATTATCACGTGTATGTGATCGAACTGTCGAAAGACGTTCTCTACATTGGCCGTTTCAAAAAAGCCAACCCCGATTACGTTACCGGGAAACCCTGCGTTTACGTCGGGATGACGGGACTGGATCCCGATGTGCGTTTCGACAAACACAAGGCGGGTATCCAGGCCAACCGTTATGTGAAGGAATTCGGCTTGCGCCTGTTACCCAAACTTTATGAATTTTATAACCCGATGCCTTATGACGGCGCACGTGACATGGAAGTTGAGTTGGGGATAGCGCTGCGTGAAGCCGGGTATGGTGTCTGGCAGGGGTGATTTTGTTTGGAGAAAAATAGGCTTTCGGATACAATGCCGACCCTGTAATAGGCGCGTAGCTCAGCTGGTTAGAGCACTTGGTCGACATCCAAGGGGTCGATGGTTCGAGTCCATTCGTGCCTACCAAAGAATACAATAGGTTAGATCAGAAACGGTCTAGCCTATTTTTCTTTCTATGGTCTATGGTGACTTTTGGGTGACTCTTAC
>Ga0307375_10000992_pt1 | contig 32417 bp, 51 predicted proteins | sample TR1MG_FD_202531 | JGI IMG/M metagenome (GOLD analysis project Ga0307375, IMG submission 202531) | Soil microbial communities from Risofladan, Vaasa, Finland - TR-1 | ecosystem: Environmental > Terrestrial > Soil > Coastal area > Acid sulfate soil | place: Finland: Risofladan, Vaasa | collected... | reverse complement strand
TTTCCGTACTGCCCGGTCAGCGCCTGGATCATCTGCAACGCCTTCGCCGAACCCGCAAAGAATCCGCGATCCTTCGTCAGGAGTTCGATGTAAACCGGGTACCGAAGTTCGACGGCCATTAGATTCTCGTCCTCAAGAAATTACCGAAGACCTCAGCGCCGCTACGCTGTAGCCACTGCTGTGATTCCATAACCGCCTTGCCGAAGATCGGGCGAGGCGGGATATAGTAGCGCCCCGCAATGGTGCCACGCTTGTTGCCGGGGCCGCCGCTGACCGTGCCCATCTCATTATAGAGCATCATCTTGTAGGGAGAGCCAATGACCGCCCAGCCAGCAGACTTATTGACGCGCTTCTCAACGGTGTCCCGCAAGAACCCATCCCGGTCCAAAGGCCTATTCTTTGTGTACCCCTTCTTCTTCCGATCTTTCTGTGTACTGTCAGCCAATGGCCGCATCCATATCGGGTATGTGAACTGCATCACCGGCCACCGCCCAAAGCTGATATAGATTTCTTTGTACATGCGGTGCGCCATTTGCTCGATCATGTCGTGACTGGCAGCAGGGAAGGCCGTTTCGACCCCCTTCATGAACACCTCAAGACCCAAGAATGGATTTATCATGGCGCTGGCACCGTCAGGTTGAACTGCCCCGTGGGTGCCGGGTTCAGCAGCCCGTTCGCCCGAGCTATCCGGCCCCACAATGACGGGTCTTGGTAATACTGAGACGCCATCGAGAACAGATTTGGGTTCACGGTCTGGACCTGCTGCGCGGTCTGCGGGGTAGGGTTTAAAAGACTTGTTGCCTGATAAGCCGTATTCATGCCGTCGCTGACCGCCGACTGCGTTGTGGCGTTTGGAGTGAGTCCAGCGGTGGCACTGATAGACGGCGAAACCAACCCGAATACCGATCCTACAGCGGCCACCACCGGGGCAGAGTAGTTGCCCAGACCAGCCACCTGAGACAATGCGCTGATGGCTGGAAGCTCCGCCGCCCCGAAGGACAGGATGGCAGCAGGGGATGCACCACCAGCAAACATCTGCCCTGCGGTAACGGCATAGCCCACACCGTTGAAGATGGCCTGCTGCAAGGGTTGTGGGATGTTCGCCACCAATCCTCCGAACTGCCCCAACAGCGTGCCCGTCATGCCGGACAACGCCGAGAACAGACCGCCCATCGCACTCGGGAAGATGTACCCGTTGGCAGCTCCTGCACTCAGCAGGTTGAGTTGCCGCGCAAGGCCGCCCAGAAGTGCTTCAGCGGCAGGCGCTGCGTTCACATAGGCCGATACCCCACTCTTGTCCTCAATGATGATGAGAGAGATGGTATATGGCACCACCCATTGATTCTTGGGTTGCATCAGGAACTGCGTGATGACGCCCTTCAATTTGAAGGTGGAATACTCAACATCCACTTCGACACCCTTGACCCGAAGCTGGTCGATGGCGGAAGCATAATAGAATGCGTTGGTGCCTAAAAATGTACCTTTCCAGCTAAGGGGCGCGGGAAACGCACCGAAGCTTTGCGAGGTACGAATACCACCAGGGAATTGATGCACTGCAACAGCCTGGATACCACCCAATGACTGAAGCAGTTGCGGTATCGAGAAATCCGCGAAAGCGATCCCACCAATCGTCAGCGGGGCGCTTCCGGTAAAGCCTATCGGCGACTGAACGGTGGAGGGCTGATTGATGACCTGGCTTGCAGCATTGGACAGTGCTGTGTTTTGAAAAGACGCCAGTGACCCTATCGAAAAACTCTGTGCCATCTGGTTCAGTCCTTCCTATAAATGCGGCCCGTTTCCCATTCTATACTGTTGCCCTCAGACTCCGCCGAGAAGAATATGAATGCTCTCCGTTGAATAGGATCAAGAGCACGATAGTCATCAAGTGATAAACCAAACTTGATGCACATCGCCATTTCTCTAAAGTCTTGGTCCTCAAAAACTTTTTCGTATGACCGGCAGGTCTGCCTCCCCTACTGGCGGCCAATAGGTCGAATAGGAGGCCATGATGATGTCTTCACCGGCATCACCCAGTTGGTTGGCAATCGCCTGGACTGCAATTTGGTCCTGCGGCAAAGCAACCGTCTGCCCGTCAATCGACCGGACATAGAATATCGCCTTGAGGAAGCCCATCATCACACCGCTGGGAATCCCGTCTCCCAGTAACCGTGCCATCAACGTCATGGTGCCCACATTTGGCGGCCCCATAACCACGATCTTCCCGTTCGGCAGCAAAAGCTCCACCTGCCCATTGGGTAAGTCTGGCGCTCCGGCACGTCCGGCAGCTTCCTCAAGAGGAGTCTGTGGGGCACCTTCACCCAGATGAATCCCACCATTGCTCGCTTTTACGGTACGACGTATTTCAGCCATCATTATTCTCCTGGTGTGTCTTATGGTTTATTCAATGCCCGGCGACGTGCCGGGCGATACAACTCAGTAGCCAGACAGGGCGTTGTAGGTACCAATCAAGCCCTGCAAGGATGGGATCAGCGACGTGACATTGGATGGCATCGAAATGCGATTGAATGCGAACTCAAGCGTCTGAGTCGTTTCCCGGATGCCGTCGAAGTTGCCGAACTGTGGCCGACTGAATACCGCACCCTGGAAGTTGTAAGCATCGACGGTCATATCACGATTCATGACGTTGACCTCGATGTTCCAGTGCGGAAGGATGCCCTGATTGTAAAAGGCATTCATCAGGTTGGCGAACACCGAAGTCATCGCCCCATTGTACCGGGTGAATTCCATCGTACCGCTCGCACCGTTCGGGACCGCCTCGTACAGCGGCAAGCCACCACCCGTAATAGGGGTGATCTTGAGCTGTTCAAAGTCCATCGTCGCCTCGACACGCATAAGATGCCCAAGGGAGACGGCGGTGAACTGGTCACCGAAATCATTCGATATGGTCAGGCTAATGTCGGTACCAATGTTGTAGCCGTTGATGTTCATCGTTGCCATTTCAATGTCTCCTTTAAGCCAGCGTCGCGCCAGCACTGGTGCTGCTAGTGACAACAGTCGTGCCGCCTTGGAGGGCAAGAACGAAGAACCGGGCACTGGACAGATACCGGACCTGAACCATCGCATACAGGTAGTGCTGTGCAATACTCTGTGGGGTGTTGATCCCGAGACCTGGGGTTCCATTTGCGCTGAATTCACAGGTAATCAGATACCCGTCGATCATCGACCCTTCCATCGGGCTCAGGAACTGTTTGAGCGATTGCCGGATAGCCTGACGCAAAGGATCGTTCGGCCCCTGCCCTTGCAGCTTGTCCACATACAGCCCCATCGTCGCCCCGAAAGAGTCCGACAGGAAGTTCGTCATGCGGGCATATTCGACAACACCCTCAGCCTGTAATGCAGGGTTCATCAGCGCGGTAGTGGTAGCCTCGCGGATGCCGAAGAACGCGCCGCCTGGGCATGGGTTGGATATGAACATGACGCCCGCGTTGGCCAGTTCACCGATCTCCGCATTGGAGTAGGGAACTGTGCCTGTGTATGGACTGTTGCGCTCAGTACCGAGAACCCCGTATACCGCCTTGTTGCCGGGATTGAACTGTGGGCCAAGGGCGGCTGTGCGGCCACCGATAAAGGCGTATGGCAACAGCAACCGAACTGTCTTGTTGATGGGGTCGAACCAGTAAATGCTGTCTTTGCAGTAGCTGAGATTGCCGTCCTCGATGCCCAACGTCTGAGCCTGGGTAACGGCTTCTGCTGTGGTTGTTCCAGTCGGGAATGCGAACATGCCCCATGTTCCGTTACCATCCAGAAACGCCTGAAAATTAGGGGCTACCGTTTGATCGGTGACACCAGACATCCAGGCCACACTCAAAGGCGGGTTCACGTCAGAGAAGGCTTGGATGCCGGTGAATGGATAGGTCAGGTTCTGCCCCAGAAGAGTGGTCGCCGTAACGCCAGTACGCCCATCAGTGCCACCGGTGAAGGCAAACGATCCAAGTACAGGCACCGTGCCAGCAGCCGCTGTACCAATGGTCGCCGTAACGATTGAACTCGGACCGCGCACATTGGAGATGCCACTGGTGATCGCTGTAACCAGGCTTGTCCAGAATGTCGCGTTTGGTATGTTCGGGTAGAGTTCAGGCTGCAATCCGCTGAAAGGGACAATGGCAACGGTCGTAGTGCTGCTTCTGGCACCCAGAGAAAGGGTTACCGCGAACTGGTTGCCGAGGGTGCCGGTGCTCACCGCCGTTAATGTGGCACCCAGAACTGCTCCACTCGTCTCAAGGCCTACAGAAGAGGCGGTATCCGTACCATCAGACACCCGCACGCCCCAGATTGCCAGAGAGCTGTTCTTGCCCTGTTCAAAGGCCACGGCCATGTCGGTAGGTAGATCGTAAGGATCGGCCAGCGCAGCGGGGGTGATCGTTCCGAAAGCGGCGCTCGCCTGGGGGGCGTTGCCACAGAGCGCGGGCTGATTTACCCGACCCCATGAAGCAGTACCAACGATGCCCGCAATACTGGTCGGTACCCCACGAATGTAGGTCGGCGGATTAAGCTGCTCGATATATAGCCCATCAGCAGTGAGGTTCGCCGGATTAAAATTGTTCTGGGAGATGATATTTGGCATCTTAAAGCTCCTGCTGAATAAGCTGGGTAACTAGGACTGGGTAAGTTACGCTTGGCTGAACAATACCATATTCGCAACCTATTACAAAATCACGCCTGAACACGTCCTGCATGGTGTCTTCCTCAATGGAAATATCATCTTCCAGCAAAATTCTTCCCCATGTTCCATCAGGAAATTGAGAGCCGAAATTTACCTGTTGACTCGAAAATGCCATCTCTACCGGGTCACACACCTGATCCCGAAGATCGGGACTGTTGGCCCATGTAGTTATTTGAACCTGTCTCATGACTCGACGAATTTCGGTCATATTGTTAAATCCGTTCGCGGCAACCATCGTGAGCCTGATCGCAGCCGTTCTGTTGTTCTGTATCTCGATGTCACCAGACCCAAGATATGACGCAACAATGCCCTGCATCCCACCACTCTGAACGGTGCCTGACGTACTGTAAACTGTCGTAGCATCCGTATTTATGGCGTTCACGAAACCATTGCAAAGATCATCCAGCGTGCCGCTTTGCGCCACCGTGTATGTGGCTCCTTGCGTGGGTCCGCCACCATAAATGTTCAGTCCCAGGGTGTCGCCAGATATCGGTGATCCGGATACCAGGATGCTTCCGCTGGATGCCGCCCCGATGGTAGCCGGTGCCGTAACCGATATATCACTTGCCATCGCCACGGCATCCAATGCGGGAAAAGGCATCCATCGCGTCTTGTCTGGTGCAATTCCATGATCGTAAACAGAAATCAAAAGCCCGCTACGTGCCACATTCTGTAATGCCCGGACTGGCGGATAACCAACCCCAACTGTCACATTCATCCCGGAAGTCACCAGCGCATTCTGCGTTATGGATACGATCAGGTTCTGAACGTCGCGCCATGTGGCCATCGTTATGCCCTGTCGATCTCAAATTCAAGACTCATTTGCGAACCAACGAAACCAGCCTCCTGATGCCAAGGGTTGATGACCACAAAGCGACTTCCTTCATACGTCATGAGCCGGTCACCCTGTCTGAAAGTAAACCCTTCAAGAGGTGGGACATAAACGTACCATTCCGCATATCTCGGTATGCCCGGAATATCACCACCAAACTGCGGGGCACCGAAAGGCCGTGCGCGAACCATAAATCCAGCCGGTATCTGCGCCGGGGTATCACCGGCAACACCAAGGCTAAATACTCCATTTTTTAGAACAACGGGCTGCGCTGCTGGAAGCGTCGTATTGTAATATCCGTTCGTGTCGGTACTTTCCGCCGGTCGGTAGGCCGTAAGCATACGGTCAAGACGCGCACCAAAAGACTTTTTAACCGGACCATGAGACGCAACACAGAACCCATCGAATTGGCTCGTGGAATAATCCACCAGCGTTGCACCTTTGCCGTAATATGGGTCCGTCTGAATCCACACGTCCCCAAGTTCTAAAGGCGTCAAGTCGGCCACCAGATTAAAAAACATGGTGCTCATGATCGTGGTGGATTCCAATCCGGGGTCACTACGCAGCACCTTGCGGTACACCGGATAATTTTGGAATATCTGATTGGCAGGATCGAGCCATACACCATTTGACGCCTTGTTCAGCCGGTAGATGGAGCCAGGCTGACCAAGCACCCCCGCCGCCTGCCCGCGCCCGAAGTCTATCCTGCCCTGAATAAAGGCATAGAATGAACGCGGGACGGCTGGACCGGCAGCGGCCATCGGTTATCCTTTTTTCTTCGGCGAGGGTTTCCCGCCGATCTTCTGCAATGCGCTCATCTGCTTTTTCGCCTCACTGGACGCAGCCGTCCGTCGAGCACGATTGGCCTGAATTTCCTGTGCTTCCTTCAGCGTGCGAAGATCAGACTCAGCCTGCCATCTGCGCTCCATTGCCGACATACGTGGTGCTGCGATTGCTTTTGCCATCACGGCCTCCTTACTTCTTCATCTTCTTCAACGTTTTGGCGAGACCAATCTCTTTCGCCAATCGCGTGTTCCCGGTCTTTTTGGCTCTTTTCTTTCCCGCCGCCAACTTCTTCGCTGGAATCTTTTGCCCAGGCTTCACACCGAGGGCTTTGTGTAATGCGCCGGGGCGCTTACCAACCGCCGCCTTGATCCAGTTCTTGCCCTTGCTCATGGTGTCGTCCCCTGCAAGAAGGCCCATACCTGCCCAGCCGTTAATACCGCACCAGCCGAGATGAATCGCACCGGGTATTCCCAACTGAAGATCCCGCTTTCCGCACTCGTACTCAATGTAATCGTCCCAAGCGTTACGATGCCGGGATCAGTCATAGCGGTCGGCGCACCGTCCGTATTCGCCCCATAGATCGTGACAGGGCCGGCAGCACTATTCAGCCCGGACACCATGACGCTGAACCGAGAGAATTCATGCGAAGGAATCCACGGGCCTTGATAGGTGCCTGATTCATTCTCAAGCAATCGCGCACCGATAGATCCGGGCCCCACAAAGCCACTGTTTCCGTAAAAGAAGATGCCTTCAGCCATGTGCTTATCCTCAGTAAAACCGTGTCGGTCGTGCAGACCGGAGGTTTGTTCTTGCGTTCGGGTTTATCGGAACGTCTATAAATTCTGCAAGACGAAGCTGCCAGGTCGTGTACAACGAGAAGCGTTCTGGCAGCTCAGTCTTCCGGGCTGTCCACACATCAGCCTTGCTGGTGGAAAGATCGCGGGACGCTGTTGCATATTCCGTTTCCAGATAGTTCAGGATATTCAGGTATCCCCATATACTCGTGACCCCGTCCGTCTCAAACATCATCGGGTGCAACGCTGAGCCGTCAGCCGTGATGGATGGTGCCAGGTTTCCCGTCCACTCGACCGCCATCGTGAACGGCAACGGGCTGGTAAACGCTATCTCGGGGATTGGAACCACCGCATACGAAAAGCTACCGGTACCGAAAGGGGCCACGGCTTGAATCTGGGCCGCCCGTAATGGGGCGCTCAGATTTGCTGCCTGCGCCAACAACCCGGCGATTACCAATCCGTTGTTCGATCCAAGATATGAATTGGCAAGCTGTGCGGGGTTCGGCGGAATGTCTCCTGCATTGATCGTGGCCGTAATGGACACGGGGGCTGTCAGCAGTCCGCCGGAGAAGGTCACCGTGTAAGTAGACCCGATAGTGGGCGACGGGCCGACAAATGCCAGCGCCGCATAAGCCTGTCCGGTCAGTCGGGCCTCTTCATCGGGGGCCAGGTTGTTCATGCGCCACTCAAGGAAAGCAAACGGCTGGTAGTACCGATAACTTGCAGTGCCAGCCGCCAGTGTTCCGCCAGTAGTGGAGAAGTGAAACAATCCGCCCAACGGGTATCGCAAGTGCCGCCTGATATTGGACTTTTGCGACAGGATCAGGGCCATCTCAGCCCCGGTCAACCATAAACGCTGACCCGCAATGAGGGCAATTTATGACCGCGGTATCATCGTCGTCCACCATCTCTTCAATGTCCTCACACTTCTGGGCCTGCAAGATGGATACAAGCGACTTGTCCACCAGTCTCTGCCCATAGAAGAAGCTCAGAAATTGACCGTGGATCACCGCGCTAAAATCACGCTTCGCTACGAAATAGCTGATGCGCTGACGGACCGGAACGGGTACAGGTAACGGCGCAACCTCTTCATGCTGAACCTGTCGGGACTCCCGATTGGTTGCCGATTCGACTTCCGGCTGGGGGGCCACTAGTGCCTCCCGCCGCTTCGCCGCACGCTCTTTAAGCGCCATCTTCGTTTCAAGACGGGTCGCCATTACATCACCGGCATACCCTGAGTTACCAACGCCAACACGGTGGCATAACTCAGGTCTTTAGGGATACCGTACCACAGGGGGAAGTTCGCGCTCCCCTGGATGAAGTTGAAGTTGTTCAATGGGATGATGGCACCCGATCCGCCAGCCATCTGGGTGATGGCCAACGCAATAGCGGTCGTGCCAGCATTCCAAGTAATCGTGCTGAAATTGCCGACACTGCTAGGCTGGGAAATCTGAACATCACCACTCGGAAGAACTTCAGCGGTAAAGCCGAAGTAATCGAGTTCGGCATTGGCGTTCACCGCGTCGGCGATGATGGCCGCCACCTGGGCAAGCGTATCACCGCTGACCGTGTTGACCGTCACAGCGATAGCAAGACCGCCCAAAACCCCGTTCTGAATGGACAGCGTGCCGGTCCCGGTCGCTGTCGTCCCGGAAGGCACAAGTGACCCCGTAGAGGCCACGCGAGGCGCAAAGTCATCCACCAGTTCGACGGGAGACACGGCATGCAGCCCATGCCCGGACGCTACGTTCGGGGAGAAGTTTGGAAGCAGCGTAGGCTCAAGCTTGTTGCCGCGAGGACTGCGCCGCTGTAAAGGAAAATCTGCCATCTTAACGCCCCTTTGTCATACCCTTGCCACCACGCGGCACGCGACGTTCATTCGCATACCGCGTTTTGACGCGATCCAGTTGCTGACCCATACCATGAACCTTGTCCCAATCAGGAACAAACATATCATTGTATGATCCTTCGTGTAGCTTCCCGACCGTGGGGGCCTTAGCCAGCTTCCCACTCATGCCGCGATGCTTCACCTTAGCCGCCCTTGGCTTTCTTGCCGTACTGGAGAGCCTTCACGTCTTTGGGCTTCCCGCCAGCCATCACGTCAGCATAATGCGCCGCCGACCGACCGCCTCCAAGAACATCAAAACGCTTCATGGGGGCTTCCACTACGCCATCACCGGGCACCTTCATGGAAGGCTTGCAGGGACGCAGACGCTTTACAGTAATCGTTTCACCAGAATTAGAACGTGCCATCTTGATTCTCCTGTTTTCAATCAGCCCTTTCAGGGTGCATCCCGGCAGTGAGCCGGGCGGTTCTTCGTGCCTTAACCAGCGTGCTCGATGACCGATGCACGCTTGTACAGGGCGTTCGATGCAGTCGGGATGATGTCAGTGGTGGCCGTGATGTCGGTCGGTACCGCAAAGCCGCCGATCCAGGTCCAGGACATCGAAACAACCTGCTGCAAACGATCCAGCGGGGGCCGGACAATCTGGGCAACGTCATTCACCAGCATGACTTTGCCGATGGGCTCGAAGCCTTCCCGATTCAGCCACATATCCAGACCTTCAAAGTTGCCCTGAATCAAAGCCTCAGCACCAACAATGATCGGACGGCGAACGGTGACATTGACACCGGCAGCCACGTTCGGACGCTGCACATAAGCCTCAGTGGTGGGGATGAACTTAACACCCAGCAAGGAAACAATGTCGGCAGACTGGTATTCCTGGGACATATCGCGGCCAGCAAACAGCACCTTGAAGTCCTGATCGGAGAACAGGGCACGCATGGAGCTGTTGTCCAGGATGCAGCGATAAGCACCGTCATCCAAAGGAGGAACCGCGTTGTTGCGCATGTCCGCTACAGCATCCAGGATCAGGGACAGGGTCAGCACATCACCGGCAGTCAGCAGGCTGGTGTTCTGCTTGCCACCCGGACGGTAGATGCTCGGCGCATTCACGGCGATGATGGAATCACCGTTGATTGGGGCACCGGAAGCGGTGAAGGTCAAAGTGCCGCTGATACCATCACTTTTACCAGCGATCACGCCGGGGAAGGTGGAGGTATTGGTGGCATCAGGGGTTGCAGCCACAATAGTCAGCATCTGGTTGATGCCAAGGCCGGAAGGACTGTCGGCATACTCATAAGCGATCAGAGGATTGGCGCTGGAGATCGGGGTAACCACACCATTGACCAGAACCGTCTGGAAGCCGCGCAAATCATTGACGTGGGCGGTGGTGGTGGTGGAAGCGCCGCCAGCGGTGGTGACAACCGTATTGCCGCCGGTGTAAGCCGCGAACAGGTACAGTTTAGCCAAACGCTCCAGGGTCTGTGCAGCCTGAACACCGTTATTGCGGCTGTAGGCGATCATCTGATCAGCGATGCCTGCAAGTTCCTGCACCAGGTTTACGTCAGCAGACGCTGCATAGTTCGCCAAGGTCAGGGTGTACTGCTCAATCGCAAAGTCCTGGGGCGTCAGCGAATTGTCAATGTTGACGTTGATGGAACTGGGCGAAAGACTGAAGGGCACCGGAATTGCGCGGCCCTTACGAGTACGGGTAATGGTGTCGCCGATACGTGCATTGACCATTTCGAGTTCAGCACAGACACGGTACGCCAGAATGGAATCAAGGCCTTCTTCAAACTCCCGGTCCAGCATGTTCGTCTGGAGGGTGGCCTGCAAGGCGGTGGGGAATGCGGCTAAGGAATTGCTCGGCTGTAGTGCCATTAGATATCTCCGGCTTTGGTTGGTTTCAGTCCACGTCTAATACAAGCAAGACGAACTTATGGAATGGTTCCTGACCACCGTTGGCACCTGGCCGAGCGATAAAACAGACTACATGAAAAACAGTATGAACAATATCAAAGCAATGTCAATACCTCGAACGCATCTTTGTGAGTAATGCCTTCTTATATGCTTCATATTCCTTTTTCGGCATACTCTTCACATCGGTTGTTGGTGTGCCTGGCGCGGCGGCTGGTATCGGGGCGGGCGCACCTGGCTTTGCCGGAGCAGCAGGGGCAGCCGGGGCGGGGGCAGCGGCGGCTGCTTTGTACAGAGAAGGTTTCGCCGCCTTATGCGCTGCAACCAGATCGGCAAGCTCGCCATCATACCCATCGGGGATCTTGATAAGCGATGCAATGTCGGCGTCCAGGATGCCCTCGGAAAGCGCAATGCTTTTCAATTCTGATCGGGTCACCTTTTCCGTATATTCAGCCCGGATTTTCACGGCTTCCTGCTGGGCAGCTTCCGCCAGCTCTTTCCATCGCCCTTCTTCAGCCAGCTTGCCATCGTTTATGACCTTGAGCTGTTCTTCAAGGGCCGCCTTGGCCGCCTGCTCTTCGCGCAAGGTCTTCCGCCACCGGGCAGCTTCTCCATTTGCATCGCTCATTTCCTGGGCGGTGTAGGTCTTGGCCATATCCGGAGCGGTCGGTGCTGCTGGCGCGGAGGGGGCCTGAGCGGCAGGTGCCGTCGGGGCAACATCTACGGGGGCGGTTGGGGTTCCGGCACTTGCTTCAGTTGACATTGGATTCTCCTGTGGGTACGAGTTCGAGTTTTGGCTGTAACTTCGGGGTTGGCGGCATCAACCATGCCCGCCGTATATTGTCGATATTTCCTTCAAGGTTATATCTGGACGCCCAGACGAATGAATCCATCGCCAGGGCCATGCGAAGCTGTTCATTACCGGCTATCGCGCGGATGCTTTCGATCCACTTGTCCACCTCATTCTTTCCGGTTGGAATCAGTGGACCTTTATTTTCTGTGTAAGGCTCAACCGCCGACGCGACAACTGGAACACCGATAGAGTTCCATTCGATCAGCTTGATATTGCTCTTGCAGCGGTTGAATGCGTTATCGCGCAATGGTGCTACGGCCAGGTCCACATAGAGCGATGATAAGAAGTCCATCCACTTTGGCGTCGGTACCCAGTCACGAACAACCCTGTAGGCCCACTTTTCAGCATCCTTCGGTGCATCACCGATGAATATCCAGTCTACAAGGTCAGCCGTTCCAAAGACGACCTTTTTGAGCACTTCCAAATCTTCCTTGTGGAAACCGCCACCGGCCCAGCACACCCGGAGCCGGTCGTTTATGCGCGGCTTCGGAGCCTGATAAAACCTTCCGGATATGAAGTTCGGAAGTACGGCTGACGATACCTTGTACCTGCTTCTGAGGTGCTTCGCCAATGGCAGCGTTGAGCACACGATGCGATCAGCCATGTGTACCAACTCATTGAACCCATTCAACTGTTCCTTTGAGAGTCGCGCCACGGTAGAACCTGAAGGCATCCACACCAGGTCATCCATATCCACGATGAGCGATGCGTCTGGCTGGGCCTTTTTGTATCCCTTGAGGTCTCTTATCTGTGCCGCCTCATACTGTCTCTGCACAATGATCCGGTCCGGCTTCATGCTGAACAACTCTTGCGGCTGAACGTAGTTGAATGTCGCTACGGGTATCACACCACCAGATTTGTGCAGGGCCTGCGCTGGCTGAAGCATCCGGTAATGCCCACATGCGAACTGATCAGCCGGGTGCAGCAGAAGGCGGAAATTGTCGGCCAATTCTTTGCGTCGAAGCATCTTTAATGCGATTGATTCCTGGGTCATTTTTTGTTTTCCTGTTTTGGCACTTCAACCTTTCCTATCATCTGGCCTTCTGAAACTACCGCGCCTAGCGGTACCAATGGATAGAATATCCCATCGGCGGGGCTTTCGACATGATATTGAAATTTCATCGCTTCCATCATGAACAATACATCACCTTCTTCAACCGTATCTCCTGCCTCACAGTTAATCTGCGCGATTGATCCAAACATGGGGCTTTCTATTTTGTAGTGCGCCATTACGCGACTCTCGCAAATTCGCCATACAACTCATGGGCAGCACGGCAATAGACTTCGTGGGCGAGTTCTGGTGTGGCGTAGTATCCGAGACTCTTATTCTTGCCATTCAGCACGATTTGTGCCGTCCATTTTTGGTCTCGCTTATTCCAACCAACCCCCTTGAAACCGGAGGTATTGTTTTCTTGTGCCCCTCTGTTCATTAGGTTTTCTGAATTCGTACAAAGCCTCAATTCCGACTTGCGATTGTCTAGCGTCAAGTGCTGGATGTGGTCTACCTGTTCACCGGGCTGGGCACCCATGATAAGCCGGTGCATTCGCAGCGTTGTCCGTTTGCCATCCGGCTTGCGGATATCGGTCGCGGCGTAAAATGATTTCGTGTTTGGGGCCCACGCCGCGTGCCATTTATGCTGGGAAACCAGGCTATAGTCTTCATCGTCAATCAGCGCAACTTGGCCTTGTGTTAATGGTATTTCAATCATCAGATTCTCCAATCTGGCTCCGGGAGGGTGTTGCGGCAGCCTGTGGAGTACAGGTTTTCGGGATCAAACCTAGCCGCAAGTCGATTATATACGACATCAAAAGACATTGTAATCAGGCTCGCGAAAGGATACCTGAACGCTCGGTGGCGTCCCACAATGGATAACGATCACCAATCCTTCTTCTGAATAACATCCAATCGGCCATGATCCCGTAAAGCACGATGGTTGCCTGAATAGCGGTCGCCCTGAACCAGACAAAACCTCGAAAAGCCCACTTGAGCCCTGAGAGAAGATTTTTACGCTGTGAAGCTCGCATCCACGGCGAGCAATGCGCCATACGCCATTTGCGTCAACCTGGGTTCCGCGCATACATGATCCAGGTTCTGTAGCGCTATACAGATCAACAAGGTCATATGGAAATGTTCCCCAGCCCATCAGTCGTTAATCAATACTGGTTTTTTGCGCATAGGATTTGCTTCCCATACGATAGTGGCCACTGTAGGGATACCATCGGTACCGCCGTGGGCGACAACGGTGAGGCCGTGGTGCATACCGACTGAGAGGGTCCACATACCAAGTTGTGAGGCACCACTGAAGAATACTCGGCGGCCATTAGGGGCTCCTTTTGGTGCGCTACCAACCTTCGGAAAGAATACCCCGACAGATGCGTCGTACCCATCGTAAATCTCAAAAACGCCACTCCCACTATGGGTGCAAGCGATACCCCGTAATACACAAGGGCCGATTTCAAGTTCAAAGATGCCCTTCTTGTCCACCAAAAAGCCTTTAGAACCAATCTCGGGTTTCGGTACTTCCGGCCTGTAAATGGTCAGCGTCTTGTCTTGACGATATATTTCAGCCATTTGTGGCGTCCTCTTGCTGAATCTCTTTGAGTATCCTTTGCAGGGCCTCCCGGTGTTGCTCGTCAATTTTTGCGAGCCGATCCTTGCGCACACCTGTGGAAGCCTTGTTAACAGCGTCCGCGAATACCTGAGACTCACGCTGTTCCTGCGTCGTCTTTTTGTTGGGAAACAGGTTGCGCCAACAAGTATCGGTTCGTGCTGGCCAATACTGATAATTCACCCGATGAAAGAAACGTAATACTATGTTTATAGGGTTTCTTGCAGAAAACCGTTTGATTGGGCGGTGTTCCTTGAACAGCATGCACGCGGCATGGATCGTCAGATGTTTTTTGTAGAAAATGAACTTATCCAGGTTATCGACAATCATGCTATTGATGGCCCCACGCTTGATGTTCACCAGTTTCACCCGCTCAGGCCTTGTTCCCATCTTCCATGAAGCAAATTTACCGCGATCCATAAACACGATTTTGTAAATGGCCATGTTCAACATCAACAGGTCGCCATCCTGATATTTTCGTTCCATCAGTTATATTCTCCTGGTTTTATCGGCCACGCCATTTGTCCGGCTTGGCCTTGTATTGACGTTCAGCAGCCCTGCGCTGCCTTGCACTGCTTCTGTTTCGCAGTTCCCTGTTCGGACTGTCATCCACGATCTGCTGTGCAGCAGTGGCTTCGTCTGGCCCCGTCTGCATGGATGATCGATTCCCTGCCGCTCCGTCCGCCGATCCACCAGCGGTCGCTGCTGATATCACCGCATCCGATCCGGGGATGTCGCCTTGGCCACCGGACTGATTCAGCACGGCCAGATCCAGGTACCCGGCAAGGTAGTTCTTCAGCTCTTCGTCATCCAGGACCATGCTCTGCTGGAAAGACATGATAGCCTGCCCCAACTGCGCGGCCTCGCCCGCCGTCGCCAGATATGGTTTTGGCCAGTCGATGACCAGCGATTCCAGAATCTCATCATCGAATTGCGCTAACCCATAATGGCGATAGATCAGCAGAATCGAGCGAATCAAATTCATGAGTCCATTATCGCCATAGGATGTACGAAGCTCATAAACAGCATCCAGGGCTTCCTGATCGAGCATTTCCATCGCCCGGCCACTCATCGGGCCGTGCATCTGTTCCAGGTCCTTCCTCGACGCGCTGACCAGCTCCAATGCCAGCTTACGAAGCTTATCGACGTATTCCAGGCCCGCATCAATACCGCGACCAGTCATCTCAAGCAGTTTTGCATCACCGGCACCTGTCGAGATTCCGTCATCATTCTTGGTCCCGGCTGAAACGTAGATGGTTTGCACGGCTGATCGGACTATATCCTCGCTGTCATCATCGTCAGCCGACCCGATTATCACAAGCTGTGGCGCTGCATTGTACCGCACGGCACGGCCAATCTGGGACAGGGTATAGTCGATCTCGATGGAGGTGTTCGCGGCGATCTCCCACGCACACTCCCCATCAGGGCCATTCATGGACCCCATATTCGTAATCCATATCGCGGGGATGATGCCGCCGGGGTTCTCAATACTGTACATGGGCCGGAGTTCTTCCTGCGGCGACACAGGGTTCCAGTCTCTGGTACTGATGGGGAAATAATGCGTGCATTCAGACGCCTCGATGTCCTGCACAACCCAGTACAATTCGGCGGGGTGAACATCTTCGGACTTTATCTGATCGAACAGTGGGGCCCCATCTATATCCAGGGTTGTTTTCAGGTTCTGAATGATGTCGCAGCCCTTCGCCGGGTAATGCACGCGCAGCTTCACCAGATTGTTATAGGCATCGAAGTATGGTGTACACCAGTCTGAGCGCCAGACATCAAGGGCGACCGCTCCCTCTGGCGATACGCGGAATGTGATGGCCACCGATCCCACCGACCCCAAATAGGTAGCCTGGATCATCTTGCTGGATATCCCGCCACGCGACACGATCTTGTCAATAATCATGTCGATCGTGATGTCATCCGTGCGGATAATGGGAAAGTGACGCCCAGCAAACAACTTGCGGGCAGACTCTTTTGAGAACATCTGAATGAAATTATAGGGTGCCGATGGTCGGCGCTCAATGATCGGGATCATGTGTGCTGTTGCAGCGGGTCCCGTGGTTTCATCATAAAACGCTGCTGAGAGGTGATCGTAAAGACTCCCGTCAAGGATGCTGTTCAGAACTCCCAGGCGATAGAAGCGACTCGACTGCTTAACCCATGCTTCAAACGGCATCGTCTCTGCAAGTTTCTTCAGCATTCCAGATTCCCTTTCTCAGCGTGCATACAACGAGGCCATAGGATCACGCAATCGCGCTTTAGGCTTGTTCGCTAAACTGTTCAGCATCGCGGCCCGACTGATCGCATGCACGGCCATCGAGAGGCTCATGACGCGGTCATCAAAGCATCCGCTCTGTGCCGCCAACTTGCCGTCATCTTCCACGAAGGTCTGTAACTCAGCAATCAGCGATTCCGAGTAGATCGTGATATCGTTTGCTAGCGCATTCCTCAGCATGGCGATCATGCGCGGCTTGGATGACAGCGTCGTCATCGTTCCCATCTCATGCTTTTCCCGATACACCCGCTCTCGTGGCACCGTTCTCGCCTTTATAGCACGATCCAGCCCGGATACCACAACAAGGCCGTGATTATTCCGCTCCGGATTCATCATGGCCCCGTTGAATCGGTTCGATAACCTAATCAGAACGTCTGTAAAAGTGTCCGGTTGCGTGCGATTATTGCACCACTCCCCAACCTGTTCCAGCGTTTCCAAGCAGATGATCTCGGCCACCGAGTTGTCCCGGCCCACGCCGCCGCTGATGTCGGCCCCGATCACATAGCTGAGGTCAGGGTCAGGGTGACCAGGTAACACGAACAGATGGCGATCATCCGGATCCTTAACCATCGTCTTCAGGTGGTTTCCCTTTTTGATTCGGGTGAAGAATGACGCACCGTCCGACTGGAAGCATTCATCCAGCGTCAGCGGGTATTGCTCCAGCATCGCCTGCATCGAGTAATCCATTTCGATGATCTTGTCCCGTCTCCATGCAAGCTGCTCAACATCGAGCATGCCAGACCGTAGCAATTCCGGTTCCCCAAGGTCTTCATCCAGGCTGGAAAGGAATCTCATTTGCTCATGCGGCGTCAGGAACTTGCGATATTCAGGCTCTCTGTTCCACGGCAGGAAGTGCATTTTGAATCCTTGCCCTTCAGACGCCCGCATGCAGGCCTTGTGGAACCAGTTGCCCACACCATGCCCGGTTGACTCTATAAAGATTTGCCCCGTCGATGGCACTGCCTGAAATAAACCCAGCAGCAACTGTCCCGCATCCTTCCACCGCGAGCACTCAGAAGCATGCAGGTTCGTTATGGTATCCCCCACGGCAAAGTCGGCATTGCCCGCCGTTCCGATGTAGAGGGTACTGTTTGTCTTGCGGAAAGTAATCTCATTGCTCGTATTCGTTGACAGGTCAGGCTTCAGGCCATCAATGTTGTTGAGCATGTACTTGATGCGGGATAGCAGGCGTCTGGTCGCTTCAGACTGGTGCGATACGATGACGCACCGCCGATTGTCTTTCGTCAGGCACTCAATGGCAAACCTCGCCAAAATGTACATTGAGACACCCAACTGACGCGCCTTTGGGATGATGTCCCGACCAGACAAAGACTCATCCAGCGCCACCTGATGTGGGTTGAGCTTGAACTTCACCTTATCCCCGTTTTTGTTGGGAATGTAGAACATACTCTCAATCAGAAAGGCTTCAGGTGACATTCTGCTTCACTTCAATCAACGCCGGTACACTGACCACAACAGCCTGGCTCTCAACCTGCTGAACCTTCCATTGCTCAAGAAGCGCACGAGCCAAGTCTTCAGCACTCATCGCCGTACTCGCCTCAGTCCCATACCTCCCAGTGATCTTGTGCCACTCCTTCGCAGCATTCAGCCTCACACTGTCGTTCTTGCTGTCCAATGCATCTCTGATGGCATCCACCGACTTCTCGTACAGGTTGCGCATGCGTAGCGTCTGTTCCGCTGCAACCTGCTCAAACTCCGCCTGAGCCTCTGCTGACCCGATGAACCGACGAACATATGCCTGCGTCTCCCCAGATTGCTCCGCTATCTCCGATACCGAAAAGGCTTGCAGCGAAAGCTCAAGTATCAATCGGTCAGTTGGGCTCATCCATTCACTCCTTGTCGATATGTACAAGTATCCATTAACAGTAGGCTATTTGTCCAATCGTCAATGTTGGAACCGGATTTTGGTGGGAAATTTTTTTTGAGATTCTCTATCGTACTATCCTTTTTGGTTGCGAACTCCATGTGGGGCTGCTCTTCTCTGCGGCGATAGGCTTCAGGTGAACGACCATCTCTTCTTGCCTATGTTAAGACCGTGTTGGAGTCTGGGTTTTGGGGATAATTCGGGATGGTGTCAGACATATAGTTATGCACAGGCCCAACAACGAAGGTACCCTGGGGTTATCCACATGGTTATCCACAGCATATCAACACGTTACACACATCTTACACACAAGATATGCACATATTCATACACGGACAATCAATAACATACATGAGTTATACATGCACACGATAGCGCACACGTACAGTATGACGTGCACACACATGATATACATATAGTAATCATACACATACATGACATACACACACATACACACATATATATAACTATATGATTATATACACTATCACTATGATGATGACGATAGCGCGTTATTGTGTATGGTGATTAGCTTATGTGGTGTATAGGGGCGGTCACGTCATGAGACTTGCTGATTTATAGTCACAAGGTCCACCCGTATAACGACAACATAATCAAGCGTTTATTGATCGGCATCAAACTTGGGCTAACCCTGGGCTAACCTGAAAATAAATACGCCTATTGTCTGATCCCTTGGCACGCACCTTGCTAGTCTTTCGGCTTGTGTATCGATAGCTCTTTTTTGGCCTTGAGATAGGCAGCGTGCGCCAATTCTGGCGTAGCATGCGTGCCCAAATTGTAGCGCTGGCATCGTATCTGTATCTGCGCAAGCCAACCGCCATTGTGCGCCGTGACGCCCTTGTATCCTGATTTTGCCGTGCGCCTTCTCGATTTGCTGGCTTCAGGGTGTGATGCTAGGAATTTCATCCTTGCCACTCTCAGCCGGGCTAGGTTATCCGCCTCTCTTGCTTCCTTGATAGCGCGCGCCTTGTCTGCCTCTTTCTGCCATAACGCCTTCTGGTGCGCCTTGCCAGATCCACGCCATGCGTAATCAGGATTAAGCCTATATGCGGTTGGTTCAGACGCCCGACTGACCCTCTCGATCACCTGCAATTTTCTCAGGCGTGAAAATGACCTGTTTACAGTAGCACGCGCCACCTTAAGCTCTGCTGCTATATCGGCCTGGGTGACCAGTAAGCCATTGTGATAATCAGCATGGGCGCAAATTGCTAGTGCAACGCGCATATCCACGGTGACCGTGAAGCCTGCCATCATAGTGCATAGCTTTTGTGTGATCGTGAGCCAGCCTTCAGCGTAAACATTGGGCTTTCCTTTCGTCTCTCGACTTTTCTTATATTTATCAACGTCTTCCGTCATATTATGTCAACCTTGGACAATAATCAATAAAAACAGCCGTGTAGCCTGATTTACATTAAAGCGAGTAACTTCCTATAGTGTTACACCGGTTGCATTTTCCAGTCAACAAAATCAACAAACTAGCAAATCTGCCCTATTATGATATCTATCCTCAAGATCGGAACTCCTTTCTATACCCTTTCAGGCCTGTCCCTTATGCACCTTGCTTTGCCTGCCCGTCGTCCGCACCAGATTTTAGGCTTCTGCACTGTTTGTCAAGCCGTACAAGCTCAAAATCAGAAGACAACAGGACGATGATTGTCGCCCTGAAGTTTGGGGCTCATTTTAGTCACCCGCTTTTCAGCCATGCTGATGCTGATACTAATCCGCTGATCCGCCAGCGCGAGCCATCGCCGAGTCATCGCGCCTCTTGCATGCTGCCCCTTGCATACTGCCTGGTGCTTGCCGCTGCCCTTGGCCGGTGGCGTGCATCTGTGGTGCCTGTAGTGCTGCTGCCATGCTCACCATAGACTGACAAGCGGTAGATACGCCCGGCATAGGTCTAGGCCTAGCTGCCACCGTGGCGGGCTTTTTTTAGGGATAACATAAACTTGCTTGTTGTGATAAGTATCTTTTGTGTGCCATTTAAAAGTTTAGTGCTGAGATACACAACAAACTGCTTGCGTCCTGATATGTGATGGTCTAGTCTTAGCAACATCAACACAACGCAACACAAAAGGAGATACGGACATGGGTGAATTTACAGACAGCGGCAGGCTCTTTACATCATTGCCGGATTTACGGGATCCGCTGAACGCATGCACGCTTCGCCACATTTTGCATCAATGCAAGAGTGCCAAGGCTGTTCGCAAGGTCATCAATCGGGAGATAGGCAAGGTGCGCAATTCTTACGATTGGGGATTCCTGAGCCAGGCTGAAGCGGTCAGCAAGCTTGATGTGATCCGTGGGGTGCTGTTATGAGCGCCGTGCATTTTTGGCAGTTGTTCTGCCTTGCGTTACTCGCTGCCCTGTTCGTCTCATTCTGGCTTGTCTACCGGTTGGAGGTACGCCAGCAAATCAAACGCGGTGAGATGGTGAACTACCGCACTGGCGACATAGTGGACACTCTGGACAGATACAATGAACTGAACCGTATTGCCGACGATTTGCATGGCTCTAACAGAGACCGGAGCCAATCCGCTTTTCACAATTGGCATTAAACGCCAGCCAGCCTATGCGCCTTTGGATAGGGTGCATACACGGGCAGAACCCGATAAACAGCGCGATTTGCGCACCTTACAGGAGATAAGCTAATGATTAAGTACACTTTGGACGTTCGCCAGTATCACGACAAGGTAAACGGCAATACATACTTTGCAGCGCGTGCCGATGATTTGTATGGCAATACAGTGCTCTACCTGCCTTTTCAATACGGCTATGGGTCACACGCTGAGCATGTGGCCGCAAAAGAACTTGGGTGTGACTTACAAGACTTGCGTGCATTTTATTCGGAGCACTCCCAAGCTTCTGTCAAATCATGGGGACATGAGATTAAAGGCCCGTACCGCGTCATTTTCAATCGTAAAGGGCAGACGGTCCAGACAATGCCGGAAGTATACAAGCTAATGGATACCGCGCGGGAGCATGACATAAAGGTCAAGGACGCCAGCGGAGTGGTATTTATTCAGCGCAAAGGGGTGCAATCATGAAAAACACCATGAGATGGCATTACGATATATACAGATATGGCATAAGGATTAGCAGGGGCATCCTTACCCGTGATTACGATACGGACGGGAAGCATATCCCTTCCTTGCAAGGGGCTGTCACACGGCAAGCAAAGAGGGCAGCCCGTGCATTGCAGGCGGATCATGTTGATATCTTCCTTCACTTCTCTTGTATGCCCGCAGGACCTTTTTTGACGCGCCACATAGGCATGATGGACGTACAGTCATGACGCCAGAAGAGCAAAAGCACTTAAGGCGCAAAGTAGAGGACTACCTGCGGAAATATTGTACATTGGCGCAATTGTTAGAGATTGCGCGCATTTTGGGGGTGAAATATGAATAAACAGATGGTTGGCGATTATATAATTTACGTTGAACCTAGCCCGTTCGTAAGCCGCACAGGGAAAACCGATATAACAATATCACGGCGTAGCGAATGGGGAAGGCGGGAACCGAACGGTAATCTCTACGCGCCATGCGTGAAGATGGCAGCTGAAGATTATTCTGTAATCGGTAGGGATACGTTCGTGCCTGATGCTATAATTGATTGCGCGAAAATGTTTTATTTAGAGGTTGAAGGGGAGGGCCAGACATGTGGGCATATATCGGCTTTACGGAAATAGAGATAACCAAGGCGCAAGCAGCAAGTATCGACTTCCCCGGCAGAGATTGTGAACCGGAAGTAAAGGAACTGTTACAAGTCCCAAAGATACGGCGCCAGTTTGCAAAATTTGACCCTAAAAAATTACGTGATAACTTGGCAGAATATGGCGCGTGGACAGACGAAGAATTGCAGGACCATGAACAGAATAAAATCCGCACCTTATGGCTAGCGTGTAGCAATATAAACGATGGGGAGGACTAACCAAGCAAGACCCACACCACAGGCAAAGTAAACGCGCTATGACCTAGCGCCACCACACCGCCCGCACTCTCACGAGTAGCGGGCATTTTGCGTCTGGACCTTGGCAGCTCAGGGACTAGACGCAAAAGCATCACCGGGCACTATAACGCGGGGCAGCCCGCGCCATGACGCCAGACATCCTAATCGATGCGCTGGCGTTTTTTATTGGTACAGGGAGGACTACAGGCATGGATACCGATTGCAGGCGCTCAGGACGCCATAGGAGGCGCGCAAACGACGCTGGTGCGGCATACCTACCACTACGCGCTCCGAACGCATTACATGGAACGCTAGGCACTATATCCAAATCCGCTAATGTTCCAGCTTTTCGCATTAAAGTACCGGGTGCGGGTGCGCACGTCATACGCCAGCGCATACACCCCCGCGCGTCATGCGCACCACGCACCCGCGCATACGTCATGCACCCGCGCACGAACACACGCAACCCACACACCACGCATATACTCACACATACACCCGCGCACCAGGGACGCGCCACGCAACCTGAAAAATTTTCCCGAAAAAATTCCTGGGAAAAAATCCCATACGCCCACGCAAATCACGGAGAAAACCATGAACAACTCGGACATTAGCGAAAATATCACCAAGTACCTTTCCACCGGAAAGCACACCTTCACCGAGATAGCGCGCAACTGCTTCCAATCGCTCAACTCCACCGCGGACGACATAGACGACACGATGGCCCAGCTTGAGCGCAGCAAGCTCATACACTACCTGGCAGCTACCGGATATTACGAGCTCGCAGAGCCAAAAACGTAATTCGCAAAAGCATGCTTTTCATTTCTGGACCGTTTTGAATCTGATCCACCCCGCCAATTTGTAAATACGTTTTGGTTTTGAATTCAAAAGGTTACAGAAGAAAGTCCACCCCCCATACAGGAGTAAGACACATGAGCACCACCACGATCACCTGGACCTGGAACCACCGCGCCGGACACGTTTGCACATCGGAAGACGGACGCTGGATCGTCACGGAACTGTACGCGCAGAAGTGGGAACTCTACGATCACCACGATATGCAAATCATTGGCACGTACCAGTACTACATCGAAGCACAGAGAATGGCTGAAACTTTATCTAACCAAGGAGCAACTGCATGAAAACAATCGAAAAGTTATTGATGTTTATGGGCGCTCTTTGTCTGGCGTTACCGTTCATTCTGATATGGGCCTTATTTATCGGGGTTCCTACGATCCTGTTCGTGATGTTTGTTCAGGGTTGTGCGGGACATTGAGACATCCGAAGTTAGCAAAGTCGCCGTGTAACTCATGGGCGGCTTTGCAGTAGGCAGCGTGCGCGAGTTCGGGAGTGCCGAAGTAGCCGAGATGCTTTTTCTTGCCGTCAAGCGCGATCTGTGCCTCCCATTTTTGATTGTGCTTATGCCATCCAACACCTTTGTACCCACTTGTGTTGTCGGCGTGTTTCCCGGTGTTGCATTGGTTCTGGCTTCGGGTGCAAAGTCTCAATTCCGATTTCCGATTATCAAGTGTCAGGTGATGGATGTGATCCACTTGTTCGCCCGGCTGGGCATTCATAACGAGGCGGTGCATTTGCACTCTTGTCCGTTTCCCGTCTGGCTTGGCGATGTCGGTTTTCGCATAAAAAGATTTCGTGCATGGGTTCCACAGCGCAGACCACTTGTACTTCGACACAATCTCAAAATCTTCATCATCAATCAGCGCAATCTGGTTTTGTGTTAAGGGGATCTCGATCATGAATAGCTCCTTCAAACTGCCTTCAAGTTGAGGGTGTGGCAGCCAGTGAAGGAGCTGGAGTTCGGTCGCGCAACCTAGCCACATTGGTATTATAGCACGTCCCAAGCCACCCATAACCCTCCGCCCGGCATCGGCACTCCGCGCTCCATCGAAATCCGCCTGATCTGTCGATCATTTTCGTATGCAATGCCTTGTAAAATATCAAAAATTACTTTAGAGGAATTATCCAAGTCGATACTTCTAACGGTATCTCCGAACGGGTCTTTTAGCTGCCGTTTGTGCCAATCTTTTGGAGCCATGGGATGCAAAGTTATCGCTATGGATACAGGCCCCGTAGTTGGATCGCTGACGCCCTGGGACCGCGCCAGAGCCCACACAGCGGCCTTGTACGCCTTAGCCTCAGCGCTGACCGTCGTGTGCCCCCGGAAGTTGCGCCAGTACCGGTTGGTAGATATCGGGTACGGCAACATCAACTCATTCACGACCGCACCCTGAACTTCTCGCAGTGACGCGGGGCTGTCGGGAATGCCGCTCGGTAGTCGCCGGCCTGTCCCGCTGGTGGCTCCCCCGTTTTCGTAGCACCGCACGACCCGAGGGACATGGCCGGGATGGGGCTACCGGGAATAAACCTGTCGCACTGACCACACCGCACAATACCGTCGCCATGCCCAATTCCTGCCGCCTTCCTTTGCTCCTGCTGCATTTTAATTTCCCTCTGGTCTAGTTGGGTCACTCGTGTTGTTTGCGTTGATTGTAGGGCTTCTACGCCGTTCCCATTCTTTCCAGGGGTCGTCGAACATCGTACAGCACTCGACCCATTCCAGCTCTGAAGCCAGATCGTCGAGGACGCCAGCAGGGAGCGATTCGTCGAGATAGCGGGATGCTGTCACGAAAAACCGCCCAACAATGCGCGAATCTTTGTCATATTCTCGTCGATCACCGAGTCGTCGGCCTTTTCAACAGCGGGGCCTTCCAGCGCCAGGCGTTCAGCAAGCTTCTCAAGGGCTGGGGTAGCGCTCGTCTGTGGTGCAGCAAGATATTTGATCCCGTCCGGCAATGCGTCCGCGGTCAGCAGGCCTTTTCTAAGCGCATCGCTCATCGCGTCAATCGCCGACTGCTTCGCCCCGGGCCCGTATCCTTCGGTGAGATGGTACACCGCTGGGATGCCGTCTCGTTTTGCGACATCAACGATACCAGCATAGATTTCCTTGAACGCCATGCGAGCCGGGAGTGCCCCCTCTTGCGCGTAAAGTTCGGCAACGTCTCCCCATGCGTCCTGAATCTGCTGCGTCCAGACGATCGGAACATGCTCGCCTTGGGCTGCCTTGAAAGCAATTGCCCACGCTTCTTCGGGGCCAGGATGAGGCAGATAATCAGTGGACTTTTGCGCAGGAAGGAGCTTGATAAGGTCCGCAGCCATTGGCATGAATCGGCCAGCTTCCGGGTCCTGAGCATGTTTTCCTGCTGCGGCATTAATGGCTGTAAAATCATAGCTCTTGAGCAAATCCCAATAGATACCCATGGCCGATTCTGATAGGGGTTTTCGGTAATACTCGCCCATTCCGGTTATCAGTGCTGAAAATCTGGCTAAATCATGGTCAATCATGTTGATTCTCCTTATTTTTTGCGAGCATTTTGTTCATCCATGATTGGGCATTGCGGGCCGTTTCTGCCCCCGCTTTGGACAATCCTAACGGGTTTGCGTCAGAGATAGCGGTTTCTGATTTGGTTGTCTCAACCGCATCATTCCACCGTTCGCCCCGAAGGTAGGTTGCCGGGTTCAGCACAAAGCCATCCAGCCAGGGTCTATGGTTCGCGGTCCTGATAGCCAAGTCGTCAAGGATCTGGTCAGCGATAGCATCGAGCCTCTTGCTTGCCCAGACCTTCATGCAATCCGCTTTTGCTGCCTTCTTCGGGTATGCCTTCCAAAATTCATCGAACCGATTCGTTGTTTTGAGAGCGGTCGAAGGCTTCTTTTCGACCAATAGTTGGGGCGCCACAGATTTTTGGGACTCAACCGGAACAGGAGAAGGAGAAGGAGAAGGAGAAGGAGAAGGAGAAGGAGAAGGAGAAGGAGAAGGAGAAGGAGAAGGAGAAGGGGCATTGCTAAAACCTGCTACGGGCATGCTACGGGCATCGTCTGACATTGCTACGGGCATGCTACGGGCATCGTCTGACATTGCTACGGGCATGCTACGGGCATCGTCTGACATTGCTACAAAACCTGCTGGGTTGTTTCTGGGTTCCGTTTTGCATCTTTCACTGTGCTTTTTAGATGTCCTTTTTTTGGCACGATCAGACATGGCAGCCTCGGCATATGCTGTCCCATGATGCCGCACTATCGCGGCAAACTTTGATTTTTCTGATCTTGCGTTCTTCCCGCACACCCACGGGTTATGATCGGCCCAATCGTGGATGGAAAAATTCCCAGACTCGCCATCAATCAGTCCTACTTCAGAGAGTGTGGCGACGAACGCGCCTTCCTCCATCGGCCAGTCCACGCATAACTCAATATCATCATCGGTCATACCAGATAAATCACCATCGGGACGATTTGATGCGCACCACAAAATTAGGGCTATAAATCGCAATGGACCTTCCGCTTTAAACCTGCGATAAAGTTTTTTTATCTTTGGGTGTTGAAGAATGTCAGTTTTAAGTCGAGCGTCATCCGTCATGGCGTCGTTTCCAATATTGGGATGAATTCGTCGTTAAACGAAATATTAATCCTGTCCATTCCATTGCTGTCGGGCAGCGTGTTGGCGAGATTGGTTAAAGCGTGAGCTATGGCCAGCGCCTGAGTCTTTGAATAGGTCACGGGCGGATCGTTGGGGAGGTCTCCAAGGTGACTCATGGAGAAGTCAGGAACATGTCGAGCCCTTGGGTAAATAGCAATTCTATCGGCAAGAGACCGTGGGTCGCTTGCATAGTGCGTGCAAATGATATCGCTTACCCTTCCAAGCAATGGTGTTCTAATCACAAAAAACATAATACCCCGTCCTTTCCTGTCCAGAAATAGGTGCCGACGACGATTGCGCGGACAGGGAAACGCAATCTAGGGGTGCCCCCCTTGTCGGCATAGAAGTCGTTATCCCGTAATTGGGTTCCACAAATCAGGGCGCAAGTCGGATGCCAGGACTTGTCCTCCCGTGGCAGCTTCGATCTGGACCGCACGCTCCGCAGTAATGCGGTTGGTCCCTTTCACCCAGTGGGACACCATCTGCCGAGAGACGCCGATCTTGTCGGCAAATTCTTGCTGTGTGCTGGTTTTAAGATAATCTTTCAGTGTTTGCATAGCTCAATACTACTCCTATAATGATAAATCGCAAGCATCGCTTGTCATGTCAATCCCCCCGCCGCCAATCCGCAGCGGTGGACCTCGGCACAGTGCCTGCCACGCGCCCCTTCCGCAGAAACTCCTCCTGCTTCTGCTTCAGGAACGCCTCTATCGTCTGAGCACCGGACTTGTTCAGCACATCCTTCGTCCGGTCGTCTGCATAGGGCTGCTTCTTACTCGGTATCGTCGTCGTCATATCCCAGGTCTCCGAACAAGTCTGGCCGCTGATCCATGCGCGTGATAGCGCCATGCGTGGCGATCTCCAGGCTGCAACATGCCACCGCCCCGATCTTGCCGGGGTTGCGGCTCCAGTAAGACACCGCCTGCTCGCTGACGCCCAAGAGGTCCGCGAGATGTTTGTGGGTGTGCGTTTTCAGATATTCGGTGATCGTGCCCATAGTGTTTCTCCAGATGATGATGACGAATGGTAAACTATTTTGATGTTACGGACAATAATCCTGTTGACACGTCCACACAACAAGCGTAATGTCCACTCATCAGCAACACGCAACCAGCAAACATAAGGAGAACATCGTGACCAGATACGACTCATACAACGACCAGCGCCAGGCCGACGCCGAGGACGACGAAGACGCGGCAGCAGCGTTGCAGGAAGCAATTGAAAAGGAAGAGCAATCCATATGCGACTTCCCAGGAGAGTCCCCGGAACTTTTGGACTCTCTCAGCGGATACGAGAAGGACAAGATGCAGAGACTCATCCGCAAGCTCATATCACAATATCGCTATCAGGGCGAAGAACGCGCCCAGGGCCTGCAAGATGTCAGCCAGGAGATTCTGGACCTGTGCGGGCGCGTGATACATGAACAGGCTGTTATCAATCTCAACTCACGAGGGAATTAAAATGGACCTACTAAACCGCTTTACGAACGCTGTCATTTTCTCGGCAGAAGTCGAAACCGTTAAAGAATTAGTGCTTGCCGCAATACGCGGAGAGGCCGACCTGCGCGAGGCCGACCTGCGCGAGGCCGACCTGCGCGGGGCCAACCTGTTCGGGGCCGACCTGCGCGAGGCCGACCTGCGCGAGGCCGACCTGCGCGAGGCCGACCTGCGCGGGGCCAACCTGTTCGGGGCCAACCTGTTCGGGGCCAACCTGTACGGGGCCAACCTGAGCGGGGCCGACCTGCGCGAGGCCGACCTGAGCGGGGCCGACCTGCGCGGGGCCAACCTGTTCGGGGCCGACCTGCGCGGGGCCGACCTGCGCGGGGCCGACCTGCGCGAGGCCGACCTGCGCGGGGCCAACCTGTTCGGGGCCAACGCAAAAATAAACGGGCATTCTGTGATTCAAATCAATGGAATGGCGTATCCGATTTTAGTCACCGACACACATCTGCGCGCCGGGTGCCAAAACCATACCTTTGGCGAGTGGCGGGCGATGAGCGACGAAGAAATCGCAGAGATGGACGGCAAGAGAGCCACCGATTTTTACCCCACACTGATCGGCATCATTGACCTGCTGTGCAAAGACCGGGAAGTGCGCATCGAAATCACCGCCGACGACATGGAGCAATCGATATGACCTACCCTCTGACAGATGCGAAAACTCAGGCGCTCTGTGAACGCCGGGAGCAGCGGCGGTATGAGATCGCGAAGGATTGCATGGCGGCGCTCATCTCAACTGGGTCCGAAGATGGCGGCTGGTGGACGCCCTCTTTAGCGGCAATGGAGGCCGTTGAGCACGCCGATGCCCTCCTAGCTGAACTAGATCGCACGAAATGACCACAACCATCTTCCTCCTCGTTTGTATCGCATGGGCAGCGGTTGTTCTTCTTATTGCTTGGGGGCCGAGAAAATGACATATCCTGAAAGAATCTGGGTGCCCACGAATAAGGGGCACCTTGACGGTAATTGCTCACATGAAGGAGACCCTGAGTCAGACGTTGAATATGTGCGCGCTGATTGCGTTGCCAATCTCAGAATACAGCTGGAACGCGCAAAACACTATATAGAGTGGATCGACCAAGAGCTTCATTTTGTGACCAGAGAAAGAAACGCTTTACGCGAAAATATGGCTGCGTTCATGAATGAAACTGTCGGAAAAGCACTATCGCTGATGCCTGCCCCTCCCGTTCATCTCACGGTGTCACAGGAATCTGCGGACAAGATCATAAAGGAGTTGAAATGACACGCATAAAAACAGTGCTCATTACGTGCACCGCAGCAGCCGCAATCATCGGTGCCGTAGGACTGGCCCAGCTATCCAACCGGCTCGGCTACAAGCGCGGCTGGCAGGATGCCCAAATAGCAGTACAGAAGGCCATCTCATCGGCAGACTACCCCACGGTGTACCTCACTTACCCCGGTAAAATGCCGGTTGCCATTTTCCGGGACGGCTATTGCACGCCCTATCCTGCCACGCTGCCACCATTTTACCATCACGTTTTTGTTTCGCCACGATACGAACCCTGTGCCGGTCAGCATTACATGAAACCGACCGCCGAGAGCCCAGCACTCGCGGCCATTACTAAGGAGATACAGAAATGAAAGAGCAATTCCCGCAAGGTGGAGAATGCCGTCCGCTGCCCATGTTCATCAGCGGAGAAGCTAAAATATATAAATTTAAAAATGGGTATGGTGCATCAATTGTTTGCCACCAACATTCCTATGGCGGTAACGAAGGATTGCTAGAGTTGGCAGTCTTGAAAGGTGATTCTATTTGCTACGACACCCCGGTAACTGACGATGTGGTAGGTTATCTTACCACTGAGAAGGCGACTGCTATTTTGGAAGAAATCAAAGCGCTTCCAATCGTGCAGTCCTGGCCGGTGCCACCACAACCAGTAGCGTAAAGGGGTATCCCGGTGATACTTATCCCGACATCGCCAGAAGTCATAGCCTGTATCCGCATAAGGCATGAAGACGAATTGACCATTTTTAGCTCATTTTCTGACCCCGACGGAACGTGGCTCGATGGCACGAGAGAGACAGGAAAAATGATGACGGAGTATTGCTTCAAAAAATCTGAGCGACCGCTTTTTCGTATCCAGTCAACTTGGAATATTTCGCCATCAGACTGTAAACGGCGCAACGAATTAGTTGAATACTGGCTTTGCATCGCCGAAGAAAACGACTTTTAGGAGAACATCATGAAATCAAAACTTACAGAATACCTGCAAAACCACAACAAGGAAGCATTTTATAACCAGCATTACATGGTCGAAAACCCGCATTTTATGCTTGGAGTTTACCAGTCGTTACTGGAGAGCCTCGTCGATTTAGTGGGAGACGATGTAGCACTCAGCCTTTCTGAAGCGAGAGATATCTTGGCAGAAAGAAACTCTGTCGCATGGGACCAGATAAAGAAGGGGGTGTCGGCATGAGCACAATAACAATACAGGGTCACCCTATAACCATTCAAGCAAAAATCGATACGAATTACTCGGCAGCCGTAGATTACTTATTGGTCGGCGTTGGCCCGATGTCGCTCGGAATATTCAACGCCGCTGAGCGCAAAGCCTTTATCCGTGCTCTGCAAGATGCTGATACTGAGCTTTATATGGCGTCGTTGCGTGACAAGAAAGAGGTGGCCGCATGATCTACATAGACCCCCATGCATTGGTAGATTTTCATACTGCTCAAGGCCATATCGTGAAGGCCTTATCAAGCGCCCTGGAGCGGATAGCGCGGCTCGAAGAGGATGCCGCTCATGAGCGCCAGCTATCCGTCGCCATTCTTGAGGATGCAATCCGCGCCAAAGCAGCCCTTAAAAGCTACGTGATAGTGGAGATTCTTGATGGTGCCTTTACCGCCATCGACAAGCGCGTCAAGAAGATGGAATGGGATCAGGGAAACTAAACAGTTGACGTGTCTTAAATATGGTGTTATCGTTTGTTCAACATGACAGGAAGGGGATATCAGTGAATGCAACAATCCAAACAGAACAGCCTGACCGGCTGACATATATCGGCGGTAGTGATGCGGCAGCGATCCTCGGAGTGTCCCCATGGCAGACGCGATATCAGCTCTGGGCCAAAAAGACCGGGCTGATTGCAGATCAGGTTGATACTGACAAGGAGAAGATTTTTGCTCGCGGCAAACGTCTTGAGCCCGTAATCCTCCAAATGTTCGAGGATGAATCTGGGCTGCATGTAGAGCACCGCAACCGCCGCTTTTCCGACTCGGAATACCCCTTCCTTGCCGCTGAGATCGATGGGGAAACGGGCAACGAAAACATCGACGCCAAGAGTGCCCAGCCCTTCGCAAGGGGCCTATGGGGGGAGGCTGGGAGCGACGAAATCCCGATCTACTACGCCGCTCAGTTCATGCACGGGCTGATGGTTACGGGGCGCGATGTTTGCCACGTCGCCGCGATGATCGGCCTGGACGACTTCCGCATCTTCAAGGTCCAGCGGGACGACGATCTGATCTCATTCATGCGCGAAAAGGAGATTGAATTCTGGGGTATGGTCCAGAACCAGACGCCGCCGGAGATCGAGACGGCGGAAGATGCGCTGTTGGCGTGGCCGCAGTCTCAAGGGGTGGCTGTTGCCGTCAGCGACGAGGTTGCCGCCCAAGTAGCAAACTTGAAAGCAGTTAAGGCGGCGATCAAGGACCTTGAGAAGCGGGAAGAGGCTTTGAAGGGCTTCATTCTGCCACATTTCGGGGAAGCCGAGCGCATGGAATGCGGCGGCCACCTTCTGGCAACATGGAAAGCTCAGGACGCACGACGTTTAGACCAAAAAGCCATTGGGGATGCTTATCCGGACCTTGTTGAACAGTTCAAAAAAACCACATCAACGCGCGTTTTGCGCCTTAAATAAGGGGATTATTATGAGTGTCGAATCACTGAAAACAGCAGTAACCAAACAACCCAAGAAAGACCTTGCGGCCATGAAGCCAGCCGAGAAAGTGGCG
>Ga0307375_10000990_pt1 | contig 32433 bp, 22 predicted proteins | sample TR1MG_FD_202531 | JGI IMG/M metagenome (GOLD analysis project Ga0307375, IMG submission 202531) | Soil microbial communities from Risofladan, Vaasa, Finland - TR-1 | ecosystem: Environmental > Terrestrial > Soil > Coastal area > Acid sulfate soil | place: Finland: Risofladan, Vaasa | collected... | reverse complement strand
GTGAGCTGGAACTTCGCATTCCAGGCCGTATCTGGCAAGCAGTCCTTGCCTTACTTCCAGAGGATACGTCCAAGGGTTTGGCAAGCTGCATCCGCTACGACACACCGAGCAATGACGCGATCAAGGAAGCAGCAAGCCGTTGCGAACTGGTCCCAGGCGCACAGATAAAACGAGGCGTCCATCTGCGAGTAGCCTGAACGTTCAGGAAGCGCTCCACGTGCGGGCCAGTTGATTAGCCGCTGCTCACGAGGCCTGACAGCGGCTCAAGTCAATTGGTCCCAGTCAACGCCGATCGCGACGGGCATTTCTAGGCAAAATCATTCCGCCTTGCTCTGGGGCGCCCTGCCAACCGATCGTGGCCAACCCGGAGATATTGGTATCCATACGACGCTCACCGCGAATTGACAACTGAGACTTCCTGATCAGTGACCCCCTGCCAAAAGCTCAATCAATCTGAGAGCCCTCGTGCTCTGCGTGCGACGTGTTTCCCGGGACGGAGGAAACAGCGGTAATTCAGGGCCGAAATGGAGTTAAAATTCGAGGTGGCCGTCGAGGCCCAAGCTGATCGCTTCCAGTGCGCCGGAGATCGAATTGCAGTAATCGACACTGCCCCCTATAAGACCTGATCTCCACCGCACGTGTGTGCGGATTGTGTGCCCGTTTCCGGGCAGGAGGGATTCCTATGGCTCCGAAAGCAGGGCTGATTATTGCGCGCGGCGCGAGCACCTGGCTCGTCCGCGTTTATCTCGGGCGCGATCCTCAGACGGGGACGCGCAAGTACCCCAACCAAACCATCCATGGTCCTTTCCGCAAGGCGCAACGGTTCCTCAATCTCAAGCTGCAGAAACGCAAATGTCTATGGCGCTGAGGAGATGTGCCATGTGAATCCGGAGGTTTCAAAACTGGGCAGGCCCAGCGAGCGAAAGTATGCATTCGAAAGCCCCACTGAAAGAGCTTTGGAGCCGGCTAGCTTTCCCTACCGATTGCCTGGCGTCCAAGCTAATCCCATTCTTCGTAAAAATCAGGATCTTTCATCAAGGCGCGCAAATCGTCGAGCACGCGTTCTGAATCAGGATTGTTTCTTTGAGCCAAGTCCGCCTGCATGGCTCGAATGTAACCATCTCCGCCTTGTTTACGAGACAATCGCTTGAAAATCTTTCGGAGAATTCCCGCTTTACTTGCGGCAACGGCAAGATCACCGGAAGCCCATTTAGACCGAAGAAAAGAATCGATGAGAGTGATCCTCAGGTCTTTTCCTTTGTCCCAATCGTAAGCCGCAAAAAGGCTGGCGAAGAAGGATAGTGGACGGTCATTCCCTTTAATTGCTTCCGAATAGACATCCGGAAACACTTCCGCAATGAGCGCGCCTAGCGCCAGGTGTACGTTGTCTAAACAGAACCGGAGCATCTTCGCCGATAAGATTTGCCGTAGATCGATTGCCGGCGGCACGGCCGCCCTGCGCACGATCTGAATCATTGGAAATTGGGCGCCCTCGGGGCCAAACTGCCTGACGCGGGATAACAAAGAATCGCACAATTCAGGCAGAACCGGTGGTCTTCTCACATATAGTGCGTTAGGAGCTTCCGCAATCCATTTCAGGGCTCTTTCAACAGATGCAGTTCCTGCGTTGCAGCTTCGCGCCAAGAGGGCACTAATTTGTGAGGCTGATATTTTCTCCAGCCATTGCGTCGAGATTGGACTAGCGAGAAATTCACGTAAGACCCGTGTGTCCCTGCCTTCAGATATGTATGAAGCGATGGCGCTCCGCGCGGCGACATCAGATAGCTGACGGAAGACCGGCCGTCCTTCAAATTCCCAGATCGATGAGAGAAGCTCATCCGAACTGGCGAGAAAAAGATCGGATACATCATTCAGCACTTTCGAAATGGCGCAGTCGATATCGGCAGAACGCTCGCCATTGTTCAGGAGCAATGTGCTTACGATTCTGACGTCGTGCGACATAAGTTCACGCAGCCAGTACGGATCGCCGAAATCTTGAGAGCAGAGCATAGCTGCAAGCACGTCGGCCTGACGTCTGCCCGTAAATTCATAACCCTTGAGAAGTTCTTCGAATCCTTGTCTACTTTGACCGTACGCTGCGGCTACGATGAACGCCGTGCCAGGTGACCAATTATGAGTCTTCGAAGCCCATATCCGGACTGATTCAGGGTGAATCAAAGCTATTCGATCCGCGACGACACGGCGGAGATCGTGATCAGCGAAACCTTTGCTGGTCTTGGAAAGCGCGTTCAGCGTCTCTGTCGTCTCAACGTCCGACACGTCTCGCAGAAGCGCCGGAAATAATTCCGAATCGTAGATTTTCAGGGACGGGATGATCGCCTGCCGGACCTGCCGCAGAATCGCCAAATCGATATCCGTAGAGAGCCAGCCTGCAAGCACGCGCGGGGCGCCTTCTCCGCCAACCTCAAGATATTTTGAGGCAAAGCCCGGCTGGAGCCTTAACAGTTCGACAGCAATCTCGGGATGAAAGCGAAGGCTCTCCAATCTAGACGGTAATGCGTTCGCTGCGTTGATTAGACCCTCAAGGATGCCGTCCGCGAAGTCACTCCTCGCCTCCAAGTGCCTGTCTGCGAGCCAAGATGCGCTCAACTTCATCGCCGTTTCCGGCTCGCGTAAAGTCACCTGTGACGCTGCGCTACTTAGGGGCCGATAAAAATCAACGGCGATGGTTCGAAAAGACTCTCGATGTAAACGATCTTCGATCAGTCTGAGAGATGTCAGGGCGTCTTCAACGGATTTCGCCGAGATCGTCGCATTGATGGCGTCATTCACGATCAGCTGCTTTAGAGGCACCGCAGCGGCGGCGTCAAGTGCAAGCGACTCGACAACGTCCATCGCCCCTACGCCTGCCGTTGGAGATTGCGCGGCGCGAAGGCGCAGCTCATGCACGAGCGACAACTTCCGCACGGCGGTAGGATCTTCACTCAGCTCCGACCAGATCGGCAATTCGCTTTCGTTCGTAGGAAGGCCGGGATCGGCCGAGAAGAAAGCCCTCGCCCAGTACTCGGACCAGGGCTCGATATCGCTACCCGGCACCTTTCGTTCTGTGGTTGGTTCTATCAGTTGATCGGGAGGCAGCTTCGTGAAACGAGCGTAAACGATCGAAGGTGCAAAAAGCAGATCGAAAGGACGATCGTGCAGAACCCTTTGCTGAAGGCTGAATGTGCATGACGAGAATGAGCTGCGCAACTTGGGCCAGAGATGTTCGAGAAGCCTCCAGAGATATTCTTCCGGTTCGCTCGAATTGAACCACACCATCGGCCGCAAACCCTGGCCAAAGTAGCGCGACACGAAAGACCGTGCGCGCGGAAGATCCAGTCTGAGATCGTGCGGTGCGGTATCGCTTGACCGAGCTCGTAAGTTAACGGGATCAGCAAAGTTATAGTCGGGACTGGCGTGTGGATTGCGGAACAGGCTGTCTAACGAACGCACATCGTGCAGCGTTGCCCAGGCCTCGGTCGGAATGAGAAGGGTGTGTGTCAGAACGCAACCTGCGCGAGGCGCCTCCAAGTCAGGCCACGTTCGGGCGATCGCAAAAAACTGCCGACTGGGAAGCGGATACACAGTCAGGTACGGCTCTATCTGCAAACCTGACGAGAGGCTCCCTGAAAGATCGCTCAATCGTGTGATCAGCTCCGAATCTCGACCGGGCAGCTTAATACTGGCAGCGATCTGGCCGTGGCCACTGTGATAACCGTGGAGAAGCTGATGTGTATGAGTTGAAGTCATGGCCTTGCAGCGCTCCCGGCCGGCGCAATTATCGAAAGCCCCAGAGCCCAAGCCACCGGCAACGTAACGTCGTGCGTTTTTTCGATTGAGCCTGAAAGCGCATGCACGACCTCGCCCGCCTTGCGAGGGTCGCGGCGGAAATATTCAGCCCTGAAATCGGGATCGGCATCGAGATCGCCTTCTGTCACGGACACCCCGAAATATTCAAAATCGAAATCGTCGTCGTTCGCGTCGACATACTGTGACAAGAGCGGAAGATTGTCCGCTATCCATTTTGCAGGCCCCTCGCCTTTTTGATCTTCCGGAACCAGATCCCAGGCTGACACGACGATACCGATCCGGGGCTTATATGATCCTCCAACCTTTTGCGTGAATGCCTTCCGTAAGAACTGGAGCCAATCGACCAGCACGACTTGCGTCGGCGGTTTGTCTTTTCCGTCCTCGTCTTTTGCCGGCGATGCAGTCGGTAGCGTGCCGCCGAAGTGGCTGGCAGCTGTAATCCAATCGAGCGGAGCAATAAGCTCCTTGGAATCCACCCTGATAAAAAGAAGGCAGCCACAGCCATCCCTGATTTTGTTTTCCCAGTCTTCAGACCATTGACGGCTCCGATACACGGAGAGGATCTGCTCCCCCGGGAGGTCTGGAACGATTAGGGTTCCCCTAAAATCACTCCCCGCAGCTGTGCTTTTGACAGGAATTTCAGTCTGATCATGCACCTCCCGTGAGGTCCGCGGAGCGAACTCACCCTTCAACAGATGATTTCCGCCGCCGTTGAGATAGTCAAGATCGGCAGGCAGCCCGTCGCCAGCCAGCATTCCCGTGCTGGCATGGAGCATGAGCCACAACCGAAACACGAAGTTACTCTTACCGGCGTCCTGTACGCCGATGAGAAGAACAGATCGAAGATGTGGTTGAATGTCCATGCTCACGATTTGAATCTCTGAAATGAACGATCTGTAGATGTCGCAGGAGGAATTGAACCGTTCTGGCCTATCGGCTCACTGTTAATCAAAGTCTCGATTGCTTCAAAAACGCCCGTTCCACTCTTAACTTCATTGGGAAGCCTTGAAAAGGCAGCCGCAGAAACGGCCGTCGCCCTGTAACCCAGGCTCTCGAGATATTCTTTCAGCTCTATCGCACTTTCCGGCATCCGCATCGCGATTTCATCCGACTTGCTTATAAGAAGTACAAACGGCACATCACGACCAATTCCAACATTGGTCGAGAGTCGCTCGATGAATTGGCGGATACGCTGTACTTCCACAAATTGTTGGTGCGAGACGAGCAACTTGCCGTCCACAACGATGATGATGCCGTCCGCGCGGCGCAAGAATTCGAACGAAGGTGCATTGGCTGCGCGCAAAACCAGATTGTCTGTCCACTCGCCTGGCAAATCGGTCAACAGAAGATCTACCCTGCGTCGATTTGCGGCCTTCTCCTGAATTGCGAGATGCAACAGACTTGGCTGGCGGGGATGCGCGAGAACGGTATGGTCGACCAGCTGAGTCGGCAAAGCTCCCTTTTCCCATTCCCGTAGCCCCCTAGCCCGATCTTCGAAAGCCTGAAGTGTAAGGCTCCCGGCGAACTGATAGCCAGCGGGCAGCGTGCCGCCCGAAGCCATGAGATACAACGACGAAAGCAAGCAGGTTTTGCCAGCGTCGGTCGAGCCCAGAACGCCGATGAGGTGCGCATAACGAGCGCGCATAATCTCAACGGCGTCATCCGCGCCTAGTTCGATCCCCTGATGAAATGTTCTCCCGACGGTGATGATCGGAAGAACTTCGTCATCTCCTATGCTTTCGGTCGCTTCTACCTCTGGCACCTCGACAGAAAGCTCGACGACGTCGCTCCCTGAACGAAAATGAGGGCAGCTCAGCGGATCTGGATGAGATATCAGACATCTCCCAGTGGTGGCCACTGTGCAATCAAGTTTTTCGCAGGCGCCTGTCGTCACGGTGGGCTTAGCTCTCCTTGTCGCCTGTTAGGAACCTTAAGAGGATGGCTTCGCGAAATACCTGTGCGCCCCACCCAGCGGGGAAAAGAGAAACATCCGCCGTGATACCTGTCGTTAAAGCAAAATCCTTGCCTAAATCGCCTGAGTCTCGAAGGCGCCGGCATGCCCAAGACACAGGAAACAAAGAGGGGCAACGTGAAATGGCGGTGCTGGCTTTTTCGTCTGCAGGAACGAAAGAATCTCGCGCAGCCGACGGCCACTTTGTCGCGATGTCCTGTAGCGCCGCTGACGCCAATGTCGCCGGCTTGCGTTCTGACCCCACTATTCTCTCGATCATCGCGGTCACGGCTTGCGACGGCGGTATCAAGGACAGCCGTGCTAATTCGCGACCTGCCGCAAAGGCCGCGACAGCAGGTTGCAGTTTCGAGAACGGCTTTTGTTCGGTTTCAGAGAATGCGCCGAACATCCACCAGAGAGTCTCAATCTCCTCACGATCGATAACGGCCTGCGCTTTCGCCTCCTGTAGAGCGGATTTCAACACCGGCAGTAGTTCGGTGACTGCGGGATTATCGGTTTCAGCGTCTTCGGATAATTCGAGTTCATCGAATTCATCGAGCAGCGGCGTCGCACGTTGCCGGCGTTGATTAGCCTGCAACGCCAGGCCTTTTCTCGCCGAAGCCCGGAGTGTATCTTGCATCCACTGAATATGTTTCTCCGTCGATGCGGGAATCAATTCCGCAGCCGATATCGCGAGTCCCGCCAAGAGCGCCTGTTTGTTTGAGGGTTCCGCAGGTAGTTTTTCCAGCAACTCTCCTACAGCCATTCCGGCTACGGCCCGCAGTTCAAGAGCGTTCTCTTTGAGGTCGACCGGGAAAGCCGTGTCCTCGTCCTTGATGGATTTAAGGACGGCTTTTACAACGGGAGAGTCTTGGTTAAAAACTGCACTATCGAACCCAGCAACGACACCCTGGATGAGAGGAAGAAGTTCGCCTTGCGCCTCATCTGCGGCAAGCCACTTGATGAGATCGGAGGCCGATTTCATGCGCACCTTTACTTTTTCGCTGCCTGGTTGCGGGTCCGCCACTCGGATAAATTCGAAGCCTTTGTCTAGCATGAATGCCTACCTAACTGTTCTTGGGTGCAAAAGGATTTGGGACGCGTTTTTCCTCGGGGATTAAAGGCATAACGGCTTGCCATAATTCAAACAACTTGTGGCCATCCCGGGCGGCCGTCTCCAATGCTATACGTTCCATCGTTTGAGGCAACGGTTCATCTGCGGTCCTAGGGAGAGCATCGACCTGCACGAGAACTTGCAGTCGCTGTCGCCAGTCGAGATATCGCCAGAAGAAGTATCGAAGGCGGTCGAATCCGCTGTCGTTGCTCATGGTTGACCTGCCTTGTGTCTGGCCCGTCGACGTGACCGAGTGCGATGGTCTTGCTTCAGTCGCTGAGCCCGCCACTTCTGCTTGTTGAGCCTCAGCGAAGATGTGCAGATGCGGGCAAGGTATCTCGATTTTAACGGATTCGCCGGTGCTGCCCAGGCGCGCCCGGTCTGCGTCGAATTGGACCCTCTGTTGTACCCATGTGCGCGGAAAAATCTCGACGACGAGATGCTGTTCCTGATCCTTCTCTACGCAAGAGAATTCCAGCCAGTTGTATTGATAACTGTACCCCTTGTCCGGCGGATTTGTAGCGCCGGCATAAATGACAAGCCACTCTCTATTCGATAAAACGTCCGAGGTTTTCTGAATATTCAGCATATGCTCGTGACCAACCATAATGACCCGAGCATTATTGTGAAGGTGTTCCTGCGCCGCGTCTTTATCGATGAACCAGTTCAGTGGGTGATGAACAAGGACGATATTCACCACGTTGTCTTCTTCGGCGATCGTATATTGCCCGTTGCCTAAAATGATATTGCCTGCTCTGTCGGTTAAGTCGCTGACCTGAACACTGGTCAGCCCGATGAACTTAAGCCGAATTCCTCCAGGAAGGTCGAAATATCGCGTCCAGAACGGGCGACTGTGTGATTCGAAGTCACACCCGTAGCCGCCGGCAAAGGTCCGGTATTGCCGTAGTTTGGGAAGAAAAAGGTTCGCTGCCTCCCCATCCTCATAAATCGCGTGGAGATCGGCTCTGACCTGGTCCGCGTCCTTCAAGCGAAACTGTGCCTGGAGCATTTTCGCTTGATTTGAAATTGCGGTAAGATCGCAATCGTGATTGCCCGGAATGGTGCTAACCTGTGTATCGCCGAGACCGCAGGCATTGGTTAGTTTTTCCAACCATGCGGTCGCTAGATCGTATTGATCAGATTTTCCGGAGTATGCTACGTCTCCCGTGACGATTACGCGCGATGCAGATCCTCTTTGGTCCGCTAACTTCTTCACGTCCTTAATGATCTCATCGCGGACAAAATTATGCAGGATCAACGTGCCATCTTTTTCCTGGCCGAAGTGAATATCGGACAGATGCAGAAAGCGAAGCACCATCACATCCATATCCTTAAGGAAAGCCGATCACGCTTCAAGAGATCATGATCAGCATATCACGCAGATACTAAGGTAGATGTGGACGCCTATAAGACTGACCGTTCCGTGCAATTCCCGCGGCGTTAACTCCACGAACCAGCGTGTCCCGGAATTTCGCCCGTGGGTGCCGTGTGCAGGGAAGTGGCCAACGCAGCACACAACTGACACACTTTCGGACGGCGATCGGACGAAAGTGCGGCACCAAACCGCGTCACCTTGCCCATATGCCGTTGATCGGCAAATCAGTGGTTCGTACGCCACTGGAGGCTGATCCGGACCACAACCATATATATAGTTGGTGCCTTTCGTTCGGGCGCGCCGAAGGTTCAACTTGAAGAAGATTAGGCATGTAATTGATACAGAATAGGTTGCGCGCGCAATAAATCGAGTTTTGCAGAACCAAGCTGGTTAATAAGCGCAAAACCTGCAGCCGGTCGTGTGACAGGTAAGATCTCAAAACTCGGCGACAATTCCGACAGAATTCGAGCGAAATTACGGCCATCATCGTCTGAGTCTGGCCAAATCCTCCCTCTGCTTTACGCGCGAATCCAACCCACCGAACTCAACAAGAAACAGGAGAAAATCATGAGACTCCGCCGCAACCAGGTTTGTCCCATCCACCGTTCCCGATCCTGCTGTGGCAGGGAAGTTGTGCGACAGGAAAGACCAGGGCGCCAGATTGGCGTCCGGCGCATCGACGATCCGCAGCATCCACGCCGGTACCGGGAACTTCGCTCAAACGGGGAAATGCGGAAACTGCTCGACCGAAAGATTGTGGCCCAGAACGGCAAGTGCGGCATCTGTGAAGAGAGGTTCACCGATTATAGTGATAATCGTGCCGGATCACATCAACTCGCGCGGTATGGGCGGCGCTTGGCGGGACGATCACCCGGACAACATTCAGGCTGTCCACTGGTGGTGCAACGGCGAGAAGGGATCGAGCCGAGGATGAGCCAGGAGCAGAGATTCCGGTTGCCGACAGGATCTATTCCTGAGGCCCTCCATCAGAGAAGATGCGAGATGCCGAAACAAGGCTCCGAATCTATATGAAATGCGCCGCGGCGTCGTAGGAACGGCCACTGAGACTTCTGATCAGTGACAAGCCATCAAAGCTCATTTAATGCCCGACTTTCGCTGCACTTGATTTCGGCTCTAGTGCCGCCCTCCGGATACGGTGAGCGCTATGCTAGCCGCATCTTGTGCGGTGAGGATCCGCTTTATAGGCAATTCGTCGGTTCTCGCGCTGCATAATCATGATCGTGGCAGATGCCACGAAATCGTTAAACGCATCATCGCAGCGCAAGAATTCGTGTTTCAAGGCAATGCATAATGCGGCGTCTGTAGCGCCTCCGATTCGAAACTTCATAATGCGCCACTCCTCATTTGGGGCAGGCACACAAACAAGGGATCACGCAATTTCCGCAGAAAGGGCCTCGGCCTGCTGAAGCACGTTCTGAACTGCCGCATCTTGAAGGTCTGGCGGGTAACCATATTTCCGCAGAATGCGCTTTACCCGCCGACGAATGTCCGCACGAGCCGGTTCCCGGTGCGCCCAATCCACAGTCATGTTGCTGCGAATATCCTTCACCAACTCATGAGCGATCAGCCGCAAGGCTGGTTCGCCCATCAGGTCGCGAGCACTTTGGTTGTCGGCTAATGCGTCGTAAAATGCGATCTCGTCTTCACTGAGCCCGCTTTCTTCGCCACGTTCGCGTGCCTCGCGGATCTCCTGCGCCAAGTTGATTAGTTCCTCGAGCACTTCAACCGTCGTCAACGCATTGGTGTGGTAACGGGCGATTGCCGCTTCGAGCCGCTCGGAAAATATCCTCGCCTGAATGACATTGCGCTTCCCTTGTGAGTGAACCTGTCCATTCAGTAGCTTTCGCAATGCCTCGATAGCAAGATTCTTCTTCTCCATGTCGCGCATTTCGGCCAAGAACTCATCGGACAGGATCGAAATATCAGGTCGATCAAGACCAAGAGCGGCCATGATATCCACGATTTCCGTGGAAACAACCGCGCGGCTAACAATTTGCTGAATAGCAAGCTCACGATCAGCGGCGCTCCGACCAGCGTTGGCCGTGGTCTTGATCAAAGCAACACGTACGCCCTGGAAGAAACCCACCTCGTCCCGGATAACCCGCGCGGCTTCACTCGCCGCGGACATGGCATACAGTTTTGACAGTATCAAGACCTCGTCGGCGTAGCGCCTATGAGCTCGTTTTTTTGCGTCCTCGGTCCTTTCCTCTGCCGCTAGCCGCTGCTGAAGCGTCAGCACCCAATCCATGGCCCCGGCCATAATGGTCAGGCGCGCCTGAGGCGTTGCGTCTCCTTCCAAAGCGGGGCGATAGTCGAAACCATCTCTCGCATCGGGCCGAAACATGTCGCGGACAACTTCGTAATGCTCTACCATCCCGGCGATTGCTTCTTCTTCATCAATACCTGTTTGCTCACGATCTGAACCGGAATACTGTCCCAGCGCGGCTTTCAGGTTCTGCGCGATGCCGATGTAATCTACTACCAGTCCGGCAGGCTTGTCTCGAAAGACCCGGTTGACTCGCGCAATCGCTTGCATCAATCCGTGGCCCTTCATTGGCTTATCAACATACATCGTATGCATGGGAGGCGCGTCGAAGCCTGTCAGCCACATGTCACGCACGATCACGAGCTTCAGGGGATCATTCGGGTCTTTTGCGCGCTTTGCCAACAATTCGGTTCTAGTTTTGAACCGTTTTCCAATGTGAGGCTGCCACGCTTCAGGATCAGAGGCCACACCAGTCATTACGACTTTGAGCGCGCCTTGTTCATCTTCATCGCTATGCCAGGCTGGGCGCAGCTTAATGATCTCGCCGTAGAGGCCAACACAGATGCGCCGACTCATGCAGACAATCATCCCTTTGCCCTCAAGGGAGGCGAAACGCGCCTCGGCATGGGCGACCAAATCCGCTGCCACCATTGCCAGACGCTTCTCAGATCCCACAACTGCCTCCACACTGCCGTACTTGCGGCCAAGGCGTTGTTCTTCGCCCTCCAGCAGATCTTCGGTCAATTCAGCAATTTCGGCATCTATCTTCGGCTTTTCAGCTTCGGGCAGCTCGATCCTCGCGAGTCTGCTCTCGTAATAAATTGGAACGGTCGCACCGTCCTTGACGGCGCGACTGATGTCATACACGTCGATGTAATCGCCAAAAATAGCCGGAGTGTTCACATCGCCGGTTTCAATCGGCGTCCCGGTGAAACCAATGAATGATGCGTGTGGCAAGGCATCGCGTAGATACTTCGCAAAGCCATAAGAAATCTCGCCACTCTTCTTGTCTATCTTTGCTGCGAACCCATACTGGCTGCGATGCGCTTCATCGGCAATCACCACTACATTGCTGCGATCAGTCAGCAGGGGAAAGTCAATCTCGCCATCCTCAGGCTGGAATTTTTGGATCGTGCTAAAGATCACTCCGCCTGAAGGTCGGTCGAGCAACTTTCGCAAATCGTCCCTGTCCTCGGCCTGTTCCGGCGTCTGTCGCAGCAAATCCTTGCACAGGTTGAAAGTGTTGAAGAGTTGTTGGTCAAGATCGTTGCGATCAGTCAGCAGCAAAAGCGTCGGGTTTTCCATCGCAGGATGCCTGATGATCTGGCCTGCATAAAACGACATCAAGAGGCTCTTCCCGGACCCTTGCGTGTGCCAGACCACGCCAATGCGGCGGTCACCCTCCGGCCTCGTTGCTTTGATCGTTTCCTCTACAGCATGGCGCACTGCGTGAAACTGATGATAACCAGCCAGGATCTTGACCAGCCCACTGCCAGTCTCTCCAAAGACAATGAAATCTTTAACCAAAGCGAGCAGACGCTGTTTCTCAAAGGCACCCTTCAGCAGAATCTCCAGCTCCGACATGCCCTTAGCCACGCCATCGCCCTCGATAGTACGCCAAGGCATGAAGCGCTCCCGATCCGCGGTCAGAGATCCAATGCGCGCCCCGATCCCGTCCGAAGTCACCAAGGCAACATTACTGCGAAACAGCGAGGAAATTTGCGCCTTGTACGTTTGAAGCTGATTGAAAGCGCCGTCCAGCGTGGCGTTCTCATCCCCGGCATTCTTGAGTTCGACTACGACGATTGGCAACCCATTAACAAACAAGACAACATCGGGTCGGCGATTGGCCTTTTGCTCTATGACGGTGAACTGATTAACGGCCAGCCAATCGTTATTGTCCAGGTCGTCAAAGTCGATGAGCCGTACTTGATCGCCTTTGATTACACCATCGTCGCCATAGAACTCAACCGGTACCCCCTCGACGAAGAAACGATGCAAGCGGCGGTTCTCTTCGATCAATCCGGGATATTCGACTTGGTAAATTCGGCGCAGCGCATCCGCCTGTGCATCCTCGGGAATGGTCGGGTTAAGCCTGGACACTGCTCGGCGCAATCGATCAGCCAAAAACACATCTTCATAGCTGGACCGTTCCGGGGTCGCACTGTCTGGTGAGATTTCCGGACCAACTTTCACACTATAGCCGAGCTCCGCAAGCCATGCGAGAGCGGCTTCTTCGACATGGTTCTCGGTGATCAAGGTCATGCGGTCGCCTCCTCGGATTCTTCCTCTAGGGACTTAGCAGAACGCGCCGCATTCAAAGCTTCGATATAGGCAGGGCGATCAAGTTGAAACATCAATTGGCTTGGATTCGCGTCGATCACTAGAGTCCCAGAATCATTTGGAAGAGTTACGGTTACGCTCAGTAATCCATCGTCGTCAATTTCAGCAGACGCATAGCGGCACCAATGATCGATGGCCTCATTCTGACTTGGGAAACGCTCGTAGGGCTCGCGAGTCTGGGCAAGGTTTAATTCGGTCTCCACATAAGCTTGATGCAGGAAAGCGACGATTGCATCCGCTGAAAGAACTGCCGCGCGACGGTGATACGCAGATAGGCGCTCAATAAAACCGTCCCTTCCATGACTGACCGGACCAGCATCTTGACGCAACTTACCCAGAGCTGTCGTTAGATTGTTATGCTCGGAAACCAGCTTCTTGAAAGCCATATTTCTCACGTCGCCGAGCTTCAAAGCACGCACAGCAGCACTAACCCATGTGCCAAATGAAGGGAACGATTCCTTAGGCTTTATTTGAAGCGTTGGATTATCCAATTCGTCGATGATTATTTGGCAAACAACTTCGACAATACATTTTGCGGAATCGATGCAAGCATCATTGTCCGCTAGAAAGCTCTTCTCCAAGGCTTCGAAAGTTTGTTGGAGCATGGGAGCATCTTGCCAATGGGCGCAGCACTCGCGGATAGCAGGGTACCAATCTGGATTCATGACGTCCCCCCCAAACTGGAATCGCCAACAACCCTGGCTTCACCAGACATGAGTCTGGGCAGAAGGAGGTCGCGGGTTTGAGCAAGGGTGCGAGACTCCTCAATGTTAGCTCGAATCTTCTCGCGCAATGGATTCACTATTTCGTCGAAGGCTCGGAGGATTTCGGTCCGCGACAACGATACTGTCAAGCGGTAAGCGTTATTCCGATTGAGGCCGGGAACAGCGGCATCAGTATTCATTTTCTCAAGGCCTAATGTCTGAAGTAAATAAAAGCAAAATGTCAACGGAACCTTCGGCTTTACATAGAAGACTGTATCTATGGGAAAGAACGGACCCGGTTCCCAAAAAAGACTACCAACTGTGCCTTTGCGACCTACGATGATCGATGGGCCGTCTACCAAAGCTGTGCTGTGAAATCCGGTAACTCCTCCGGACCCGTAAACCGGCACGGAACCATTAGCCCGTTCGCTTGCCTTCAATGCTTTTCCGTAAGCAAGTTCAAGAATGTCTTCGAGGCGTTTTTCCTGCCACCCCTCGGGCTTGCCGTCCACATCAAGACGATCAGGAAAGAGGGACCAGATCGCAGGTTCAAGATAGGGGGCATTACCCTCGAATTTGGAACGGGTGGGTCCGAAATCGACGAACCAATCTTTGTAAATTGCGCGTGCAACCGCCTCCAATGTCTCATTCATCTGGCGGTTGAGCTCGATCTTGCTATCAATTGTCCCTAAGAGTCGGCCAATGGCAACCTGGTCTTCATAGGGCGGAAGGAAAATAGGAATAGAACGCAGTGCTTTTTGACTGATGCCCGCGACGGTCGTTCCTGTGGTAAAGGAATGGAGAACTGCCTGTTGGGCCGGCGAGGTGAGAAAGAATTTGAAAAACGTGTTGTCAAGAATGCCTTCCTTACCCCGCATGCAGACTACACGCTGCCCGAGAGCATATTTCGAGGTTTGAGCATCAAGCTGAGCGACCTCCCCCATTGGCCCCTCTGTCGTCATCACGACGTCGCCGATCTTCGGCAGTCCTCGGGTCATCCAAAACGGATAATAGTCTGGGGCAATTTTCTGCTCGATTGGCGAAAGAATTCGGCCGTTCTTCACGACCTTCGCGGAAATCACGGGAACGCCTTCCTCAGCTTTCAGAGGGCTCTTGCCTCGATAGTCAATCAACTCCTCAAGGGCATTTTCCAACGTGAAACTCGACCACTCAGTTTGCATTCACCACCTCGGCTAAGGCCGAATCAATGGCCTGGCTTAATTGGCCTTCCTTAGCGAACTGCTCGCGCAGCGTCAGCCTCAAGGCAGCGAATTTCTCTGCGAACGGCACTTCATCTTCTTCTAAATCAGCCGCTCCCACATACCGACCAGGCGTCAGCACACAGCCTTGCGCCTTGATCTCATCCAGGGTCACCTTCTTACAGAAACCGGGAACGTCTTCATATGCATCCACACCTTCTTCCCCACGCCACGCATGATAGGCTCCGGAAATCATGGCAATATCGCCGTCGGAGAATTCCTTGCGCGTACGATCAACGAGTGATCCAAGCTTGCGGGCGTCGATGAAGAGCACCATGCCGCTGCGATCGCGGAAGCGTCCATTCTTCTTGTTCCGGCTAAGGAACCACAGACAAGCCGGTATCTGCGTGGAGTAGAACAGTTGGCCGGGGAGTGCGATCATGCAATCGACCACGTCGGCTTCCACCATGTTCCGTCGAATTACATCCTCTCCGTTCTGCCCGGAAGACATCGAACCGTTCGCCAGGACGACACCAGCCGTGCCGTTTGGGGCTAGATGATGGTAAATATGCTGAAGCCACGCATAATTCGCATTGCTAACGGGGGGAGCGCCGAATTTCCAGCGCACATCCTCGCGTAATCGCTCGCCACCCCAGTCCGAAACATTGAACGGAGGATTGGCCAGGATGAAGTCAAATTTCTTGTCCCGCCATTCATCTTTATGGAAGCTGCCCTCATTGTTCCAGGCGATGCCGCTGGCATCAATGCCGCGCACCGCAAGATTCATCTTGGCCAGTCGCCATGTCGTATAGTTGCTTTCCTGACCGTAAATGGCAAGCTGACCGATACGGCCTCCGTGCGCATCAAGGAAGCGCTCCGTCTGCACAAACATGCCACCGGAACCACAACAGGGGTCGTAGACCCGGCCCTCGACGCCCTTTGCCGGATTTGGGAAGGGCTCAAGCATCTCCACGAGCACCCGCACAACAGAGCGGGGTGTATAGAACTCGCCGCCCCGCTTGCCCTCCGATCCAGCAAAGCCACCGAGAAAATACTCATAGACCCGACCCAGCAGGTCGCGGGCCTGGCCTCCTTCGGAGTGAAGGGCAATGCCGGAGATGAGGTTGACTAGCTCGCCCACCATCACTTTGTCGAGGGCTGGGCGATTGTAATCTTTGGGCAAGACGCCTTTCAGCGTCGGATTCTCCGCCTCAATGGCGACCATGGCCTCGTCAATGAGCTTGCCAATGGTGGACTGCGGAGCATTGGCCTGAAGGTGTGACCAGCGCGCCTCTTTCGGCACCCAGAAGATGTTCTCGCCGATGTATTCGTCGCGATCCTCGGCGGCAAGGGGGTCTTCTTTCAGCAGCGCTTCATGTCTCGCCTCGAATGCAAGAGAAATATGCCGCAGGAAGATCAGGCCGAGCACAACATGCTTATAGTCTGAAGGCTCCAGGTTCTTGCGCAGCTTGTCCGCAGACAGAAAGAGATCGCGCTCCAAAGTTGTCTGGGCTCCAGAGCCCGACGTTTCGCCGTTTGTTGCATTAAAATCCTTCGCAGGCCGTCCTCGTGCCATTTGATCCTCTGATCCTTAAATCATTCTTTCCTAAAACGATAGCAGGGTAGGCGATCCCACGGGTAGATTTGCTCCTTTCAAAGCGCGGATGCGCACCTCACATCAACAGACCGCAACTGGTCCCTGTCCCCCGATTAGGAGGAAAACAGCGGCGGACCGACAATTATTGGCAGAATTTATGGATGTTCCGGGCGACTGCGCTACTCAGGCTGGTTCAGTTCGCCACTCACCAGTTCCAGCCACTCTTCAAAGTCCTCAGTAGTCCCATCGTTCTTCGCGAGATTGCACGCCAAGTGAGTGATCTGAAGATTGTCGTCGCCATAGGACGGATTCTTGCTGTCTTTCCGATCAGGTGAGCACTGGAGCAGCTTTTTTTCAGTATCAAGCCGAACTAATTGGTCGCACAGAGCACACCGCTGATTCTGCTCGAGCCACTTTTTGTGCAGAAGCGCGACCAGGTCCGTACCAACTGGGAGCGTTCGTCCGGGTACCTCCCGTCTAACAGACCTTGGACCGCCAAGCCGAGCCTGAATCAGGAGTGCCATGCGAGTCAATGCGCTATTCAGTGACGGATCGGCCTTTATGTCTCTCAGCCGGTCTCGTCCGGCGGAGGCCGTCTGAACTACTCCTCGATTCGGAAGCTCTAACGAACGACTCCGGCTCCTACGAGCGGGTTTATATGGGAGCAACCTACCGCTATAACCCGGAAGATGCCACGGCCTTTCGCATGCTGCCCATCACCGATGACGACTATCTGGTACAGGAGATCACAGCTCGTTGTGTCGCCGAGCCGGCCGGCTCTTAATGAAATCGCATCGGTCTTTATTGGGTCTGAATTTCGCAAGAAACGGAGACACAGATTCAGAACCCGTCCAGTTCTGTCATGCGGTATGGACCATACTGCTGAGGGATGGGAAGCTGGTGCATTGACTAACACCGGCGGATCCCGAGAACAATCAGCGGCAAGCAGTTCCAGGTGCAAGTGCCGCGAATCTCGTGCGAAGTCATCCCGTGACGGACACATGCTGACCTCAAGAACGAGGATCCATTCAACACGCTTCCTGACTGGCTTTCTCTGTGTTCTCAGAGCAGAGCGAAGAGAGCGCGTCGATCGAGGAGGCCAGCTTCGTATGCAGCCTGACTCCCGGGAGTCAGGAGGCATTGGATGCACGCATTGCCACAAGATTCATTGTGCTGCTGATCCCTGGTGAGCACATTCTTGATCGCCGGGAGCAGTTCATGATGTCTCTCCGCCAGTTCGAGGATATGTCCCGAGCCGCCAGCTTCGGTATCGTAGAGCTGAATCTTCCATGAGGTTTGTTCTTCGATGTCATGGACGGAGAGACTAATCTCGCGCACATCCACCTCAAGCAATTCGGCTGCCGCCAGTTGAAGTGCGTGCGCGAACGTGGTCGCCATGATTCGTGTGGGCAGGCCAACTGCGTTTTCAAGGTCTACCTCAAGCAGGTCCGTGTCGAGTTGTGCCGCGAGATGCTGGTGTCGCATCACCGGTTCTTCCTCTTTCGCCCAACACTTTTTGCCGCCGCGCTTCATCCGCAGGGGTAAATGTCCCGCAAATTCGACTCCCTCCGAACTTCGCGGAAGATCATCCGCAGTCGTTCTCATGCTGTCGGTGAATCCACACTTGGTGCAGATTGCAAAACCGGCGTCGAACTCACCGGAGTTGGTCGCTAGTAATTCTGCGCCCTCGTGAGTGGAGGCGGAAACGCCGGCAATGCCCGCAAAATCTCGAATGAGCGGTGCCGTTCCCGCCGTCAGGAAACCGGAGGCGATCACCTGAGTATCTCCAATTCGCTCCTGGTCCCCTTCCCAGGTCGGCGGATCCCAGAGCGCCGTGGAGTAGCCGAATGTGGGCATCAAAAGCTCTCGGCCTGAACTCTGGAGAAGGGCATTGCAGGTCGGACATCTGTCCCCTTGAAGAGGTTGTAACTCCGTCCATCGATGACCCGATTGGCATGAGTAAAGAAACTTTCTGAGGCCGAAGCTCTTGTCTCCGCTTGAGGACCAGAAGTTCAGAATCCCCCGGGAAGTGTAACTGCGGCCGCCGCCAAGCAGGACCGACCCAGGAACATACTCACTGAGCGCCAGAAGTGAGCCACGTTGAAAACGAACAGGCTCTTCACGGCTCTCCGTCTGCGCGGTCAAGACCTGAACATTGAGCGGGAACCCATATCTGGGCAGGAACCTGCGTTCCGCGAGCGAAGAGATCGTCGGAGTGTGCCAGAGTGTTTTCGCCTGGTAGTGGATTGCATTCAACGTAGAGTACGGTGCTCTGGATGCGATGCCGCTCTGCCAGGCGCTTTTCAGGGATTGATAGTCAGACGACCATGAATGACAAGCCAGTTTGAACTCGATCTGTGCGTTGCGAATCACCGTCTCAACAGAGCCGCTAAGCGGAGTATCCCGCAAGAGGGATTCGAGCTGATCCTTGATTGGATCGCTCTCTCGGAGCAGAAATTCAAGAAAACTCTCAAATTGCAGATGCGGAACGCCTCCATCTTTCCACCACGGCCACGACTCGTTGAGGACGAACCGAGGCGGGGCCATGAGTTGTTCAACCAGGGGCTGCTCGGGATACTGCCTGGGAATCTGCTCTTCCCCGCAAACCCAACCAATTTGGTTGAAGGCGTTCATTGTGGTCACCGTCGTTCCGGCTGGATAGATGCGACGGAAGAATTCTCCCAGCAGAAAAGAATGAGCGTGCTTGCGGCCGAATCGTTCCCGGCCCAGACGGACGATGGGCCGGCGCAGGGGTTTGCTGAAAAAGTGACTGAAATGGTTGAAAACTGCCTGGTCATAGGACCGGCTTTGAGCAAACGTGCATACGAGAGAAGAGCCATCCGCGCGCCGACCGGCACGTCCACCCCGTTGCTGATAGTTTGCGCGCGATGGCGGGACGTTGCCCAGCAAGACAGCAGAGAGCCCGCCTATATCGATGCCTACTTCAAGCGTTGTCGTCGCGGATAGGATATTGCGCGCTCCCTTGGCAAACAGGTCCTGCAAGCGGCGATTCTCCTTTGGGTCTAACTGCGCAGAATGTTCGTCCGCCCAAATGCCCATTCGGAATATGGGCGAGGATCGAATCTCTTGACGTGTTCGCGCGAACCGGGAATCGCGGTCGGCTTCCTCATGCGTGATGGATTCGAGATCGGATCGTCCGTCGGTCGACGTGGTCGAAAGGCCCAAGAGTGATCGCGGCCAGATCTCCCCCGTCACAGCGCAGCGGAACAGGGCTAGGGGACGCCGAACACGGAGACCCTGGAACTTCAGGCGAAAGGCCCGCGCGATCCCATCCTGGCTCTGCCGATCGCCGACCTCTAGCCAGGGGAGGAGCTTTTCATGGTTCGAGTCCACAAGCTGCAGAAATACAGCCTCCAGTACCTGTGAAGCCAATTCATCGATTCGAGATCCGCACCCGAGACGTTCAAGCAGTTTTGTGACCAGTGTTGGCCTGCGGGAGCGGCTCCCCTGAACGGACCCGGCGAAGGGGATCAGATACCTGTCCGATCTCGTTCGAAAGCTCATCCACTTCCCAATGGGAGTTGAAAACTCACCGCGGTCGCGGTCGCTCGAGCCGAGCGTCACCACTCGATCTCTTCTTGCTGTATCGAGCAATGCCGCTATGAGGCCCTGCCAATTCTCCTTGAGTCCGTCGGCTACGGCAGCGGTGAATCCAAGACCCACAGGAGGAGTTAAGCTTTCGATTCCGGGATAGACGATCTCAACAAGACCCGCCGACTCGAGAGAAGACCGTTGCCACGCCGGAACCGTGAGTTCTCTCGAAAGAATTGCCGGAGCCCATGCCGTCATCTCCGCGCGATTGCGCTCCCACGTTGCTTGTGTCCATTCGGCGGCTCGCTGAGTATTTGCGCTGGGGCGGCAGTAGAATTCGGCCAAACCAGGTGCGTGCTTGATTCGATTTCCGAGTTCCTCGATTGTGATCCCAAGGTCAATTGCTTCGAGTTCGGTCCGCTGGGCCCTCAGATCCGATTCAAGCTGCGCCCTCAGCGCATCGCTCACGTCCGCGCTGGCCAGATCTTCCAGGGTGCGTTGAATGTTTCGCTGCCAGAGTCTCCGGACGCCTTCATCGGGCGCCGCGGTGCCTAGTGCGTGATCGATCAGGGCGCGGCCCATCTGGATTTCATGGCTGCGCGTGAGCAGCGGTCCGAGCCGGGCCGCCTTGTTGCGACTATCGCTGAATGCAAGAAGTCGTCGCCCACCCGCCGGCAGCCAGGCCCGTGAGTGATCTGCGACAACAGGCAGAGACGAATGCAGTGTCTCAACAAGAACCGGGAGAACCAGAGCGTCCAGCAGGCTCAGGGATCGAAAGGGGTCTTCTTCGGCGCCGCAATGCGGGCAGTCATGCAGCACGTCCATGCGCGCTGTTTGGCCGCTCTCTTCGAGATCGCGAGTGCGGAGATCGTAAAACACTTGCCCGGCAGGATTCAGTTGGAAGAACAGCTCGTTCGCATTCGTTCTCGATTGCCTGAATGCCTGCGCCTGGGGATGAAGGGTATTGTCGGGACGGCGCGTTCCTGCGACCACCTCGAGGCCGCAACGATAGCAGCGTGCAACGGAGAGATTTGCGGATCCGCAATGCCTGCATGAGTCGCTCGCGCTGAGCGACAGCGCCCCTCCTCCCGGGATTCGATCCTCGCTGGCCGCATTGCATTCAGGATTTACGCAAACCCGGACCGGGCCGGGCGCACGTGCCAGCAGGTGCAGCTTGTGCGGCAACAAAGGTAGCTCTTGGAGATTCAGTCGAGCTTGGGAACCAAGTTGGAGCATGGCGACAGTAGCCCGCATCGTCAATGCGGAGGCCGCCTGCCAGATGTCTCGAGAGGCGTCGCGAAGCTTCAAGACAGTCCGCTTCTCATGGTGTGCCCAGAAAAGGGTCTCCAGGGCGTGATACTGGGGCGTTCGAGCAAGCATGGAATACAGAAGCCTTGCAGGCTTCTGCTCGTTCTGGTCGAGGATTTGTGGCGACCCGATGAATTTGGGCGAAAGGGAGCGGATTGTGTCGCAAAGGCTCAAATCTGTGCAGAGTCCGCTTTCATCAACCAGAGGGCGCAACTTCATCGCGTCGGTTAGCTTCAGGAAGTCTTCCGGATCGCATGGAGAAGTGGGAACTGTTGTCTTGGGGAGCTCCCGTCGGGCACTCTTGCCAGGAAACAGATGAACCAGAGAAAGCGGCTTTGAAAAAATACCAGCCGCGAATTCCCTGAGCTCTTCCGCGCTTCCGCCAAGCGTGGCAGAAGTTGCAATTTGCAGCAAATGATTGCTGGAGACTCGGCAGCGCAACATCACGCGCCGCAAAAGCAGCGCTATCTCTGCTGCCAGACTCCCGTTATAAAGGTGCGCCTCGTCAAGCACAATAGTCCGCAGCGCCTGACCAAAGAGCGGACTATCCTGGGGGCGGCAGAGCAGGTACTCGAGCATTGAGTAATTGGTGATCAGGATGTCCGGCGGATTCCTTTGGGCCTCCAGGCGTGTTCGGAGCCGGCTGGGATCGGAAGGGTTCTTTAGGTCGTCATGGTCTTGAGGAGTCTCGCTTGTATAGTGAATGACCGTTATTTTTCCTTGACCTCTGAGCCATCCGTGGAGCCGCTCAATCTGATCGTTGACCAGCGCATTCAGGGGATACAGAAGAATCGCCCTTACGCCAGTTTTCCCGGAATCGCGCGGCGTAGAAAACAGATCGTTGAGCAGAGGCAGCAGGAACGCTTCGGTCTTACCGGCGCCTGTGCCAGCTGACACGATGATCGCCGGGCGCGAATCTGTATTGCGCGTCGTGTATTCGATATCGATGGCCCGGGTCTGATGCTCATAGAGCTCACGGTTTAACGGGAGCACGTCCGAGCGTACCAGTTGCTCCAAGAGAGTTGGAGCCATCTGCGGTAGGGAGTTCAGCGTAATTCCCGCGGTCCTTGCAGGAAAGTGTGGCTCGACCCAGATTTCGCTTAACAGGCCGGCGGCCTCATCATCCGCACGCCACAGACGTTCGCAAGCCCCGGCAACCTGGGCAGAGCGAAGAAACGACTCGCTGCGCGCGAGACCGACCAGTCGTTCTCGAAGTAGATGCTGAGCGGCAACCGCATCGAGGTGAAGAGTGTCCTGTATTTCCAACTCAAATCCCTCCTTCGGTTTGCCAGGCCCGAACAATGTCAACGAGAAGCGCAATTGCAACAATCTCCCGCAGTCCCGCGTAGTGAAAGGCGATTCGCAGGTTCATGGGAAAACCAGCTTGTCCGGCGAAGATCCTTTTGGCGTCTTCGACCAGGCTCCGCAAAATGAATTCCCCATCCAAACGATTTTCTCCCTGCGCATATCGGTCACAAAGAGTCCGCAGATCGAATCCGGCACTATTGGAGTTGGGGTTGATCGCGTCCAACAGAAGTTTGATGAGAATCGCTAATTGGCTGCGCGGGAATTGATAGAGTTCCACGACGGCCAGGCTGGCCGCTTTGGCAAGCAGGATAGGATTGGCCCGAAGGAGGCTTCTGATCGGTTCGGCCTTTGCTCCGCTTGAGTCTTCGCCGATGTCTCCACTCCATATGCCGATCCGCTCGGTGAGTTCTCTCGCTTCGGAACTGCTTGGGCTCCACGCCCAGAGCAGCTCCCGGCAGGCTGTTGCCCAGGCTTCCTCGGTACTCTCGTCGTGGACTACCCGAGAATCCGGCGAGATGGGCAGCAACCAGGCAGCACAGGTATCAACCGGGGCTGATAGAGAAAGGCGTTTGATCTCGCTCTCCCACGCGAAATGAAATACCGGACTATGCCACCACCGCAACCACGCAGCATTCTGATTCCACGATCCGCGCGAGAGGTGAGCCGCGAAGCGAGGCAATGCCGGCTCATTCGAGATGGAACCAATGCGAGCGCCTCGAAATGAGAGCGCCCAGCCGAAAACCTCCGCATGAAGATCATATCTCCAGCTCAGAGTAGCCCCATTCTGGTCTAAATCGGCCTGTGGAACCGGATTCGGCGATCCAGAGCTCGAGGTCCAGGCCCACAAACAATGATCGGCAGAAAGAGCCTCTTCGAAGGGAAGGTGCGCGCTCCAGGTACCATTCTCGTGCCGGGTCACATCTCGCAGCTCGCCTGCATCCAATATGGCGGATGCAGCGCGCAGGCCAACGACCTGATTGTTATACGTTCCGCTCGCAAGCTGGAGGGTTGCTCCGAGGCCATCGCATTCCGTAAGAATTGCGCCAAACTTGCGGGGCCGTGCGATCACTTGACTGCCCTCCATCCATCGCGCCTCTTCTGGATCAAACTCCCGGTCTTTTGGCTCGGCAATCAACCGGCTCGTTCTCAGTTTGGAGGTTTCAATGGAGCCGCTGTCCTGCAAGGGTTGCCATGTTCCATCCTTTTCGATGGCTGCACCGTATTCCCGAGACAGATGCCGCAGGGAGATCTTCGTCGATCGAGGGTGAACCCCTGCAAATCCTTGAAGCCGTGCGGACTTGGCTCGGCTCAGACCAGGAGTCAAAAGAGCCTCGGTGAGATGGTCCCTCGTGACGAGCTTGACGGTTTCACCATTGGTTAGCCGGATCTTCCGAGGTTCGAACTCCGTTCGGGGCAGCCTGATCCGTACCGGCATTCCCCATCGTGTTCCGGTCAGATCGACGGCGAGCGAGACTTCTACATTTTGCTCGGTATCGTTCGCGAAAGCCCAAAGCACCGCACCTGTTCCGTCGAACAGGGTGACTCCTCGAACACTTCCGGCAGGCAAGCGCGTGACTCGATAGTGGCCACCCAACACCAGCCGGAAGTTCAACGGACCTGAGCCTCCCTCAATTCTTGAGTCTGCCGGATGCAGAAGATCGACGTGCTGGTCCTGTGGCAGCTGATTGGAGCTGTCATCGAGGACAGCTCCCGCGGCATTAAAGAAGGCAAATCCACTCGGTGGGATCATCGAAACCGAAATCGGCTCTGGCAATTGCGATATGCCACGATGCAAGAGATCGAAGGTGAAATGGAGTGCGCGATGATGGCTGAGAGAAATCGACAACGGGGAGTATGCGAATCGCCATCCGTCCTCGCTGATGACAAGAGGCTCTCTCTTCATCGGGTCTGCGCAACTGAAGATCAATTGGTCCACTTCAACCCAAGCGGGCGGACGGTGGGCTAAGGCATATTCAAAGATCGGGCTCTCGCCGGACCATTTGAGCGACGGCAAATCGAAATAGGAGTATGCCTCTCCATCACTATCGCGACTCGCACCAGAGACAGCTCCTCGTGCCGGCGCACACGCCATGCAGGAGGAAAGAAGCTCAGGGAGAGGGAAGTGCATCGTCCAGGCGTTCTTTCTGAGTCTTGATTCGGCGGTAGAGAAATTGAGATCCCCATGCCGCAGACCTCGCATCGTGGCCCAGGCAGCAGCGAATGAAGCAGAGTACATCTTGTCCGTCGGGTTCAGCAGCAATTGGACGGCGACCGGATTGAGTTCTGCGGATTCGGTAAGCATCACCGGCAAAGAATGCAGCTGCGGAAGTGAAATCCCGTATTGAGCGCCAAGAGTGCGCACCCATACCTGGTGGCCAACTTCACCGAAGTCATGACGGATGCCGAATACCCTGCATGCTTCTTCCACAGCATCGCGTATCACCGGCTTTGGAACGCTGTCTTGAGCAAGAAATAGCTCACGCTGCGGAGCCCCGAGCGCCGAGTTGATAGCAGGCCAGACCGCACCGAAGCCGCCCAGCCGGCGGACAGCTTCAGCGACAAAGATTGTGAATGTAAGTCCCAATGCCGTTCGTCGGCGGATGAATTCTCCTGTGATCCCGGTGAACCGATGATCATCGCGGCGAAATTCCCATCGTGCAGTCTTGCCCCATTGGAAGAGAACCTCCCGCTCCGAATCTTCGAGAGCAAGCTCGGCGACGGACCAAGGAGTGCCAAGATCCTGTTTGATAACACGCCGCTGTACCACTCGCGCCACGTTCTCAACGAAATCTTCGGATTCACAATCAAGCTCAGAAAACTTGGCAAAGGCATCCTTACCCGGGGAATCAGGATCACCGCCCTTCCGCCAGGGCTCCTCAGGAACGATTTCAGGAGGCAGCGGTCGATTCGCCGTAGTGTCCCTAACCGATGCAAGAACCTCCTCGGAAAAGGTGTCTCCCACAACTGAATAGAGGCCGTTTGCTCCCGTCAGGACGTTGCTATAGCCCAGGGAGAATGAGACAGTGCCCTCGCTGATGCCTTCCTGGAGAGCCCGGCGCAAAATCTCCTGACGGGTGGCCGGCCTTCCGAATTCGCGGATCAGGATCACCAGAAGGTCGTCTCCCGAGGCCTCAGCGCTTGGGAGATTGTTGGAGGCAACAACGTGCCCTTCTTCGATCCTGCACCACGTCCAGATCGCACAGAATGAGGGAAAGAGTTCCCGGGGCAGCCGTGCGGAGTCAACCCGAGTGTCACGGAACACCGCGTCGTAGGCGTCGTTGACAGATACCTTGGGCGAGACACTCAAAACCCGAACCAGGCGATTCGCCAGACTGTTTTCCGCATCCATGAAAACGAAATATCGTTCAGATTTGCCCAGCCACGTAGCATCAGGTAGCCACGGACGCACGATGGCACCGTACTCGGCGCCGGAAGGCCACAGCTGGTCCCAGTCCGCCACACCCCAATGGGAGGAGTCTTTTCGGGCCGCGGAGACAACGGACTTTATCAGAGACCTGGCTTCTTCTGGGAGCAACAGTCCGGAATCGAATGTTAGGGAGTGCTCAAGACCTGCCCGCTCGAACAGCTTAAGAATGGACATCAACGATAAGCGAGAACCGAGGATGCCGCGCTGAACGAGGACCGTCTCAGCATGGTCGCGCGTGCAGGGCGCAAGCTCGATCAGGCACGCCAGAGCCTTTCGCAGCCAGATCAGGTTCCGCCCCTCGGAAATAAGTTGCTTGAGAAAAGGGGACGCAATCTGGCGGACTCGCTCTCGCACCATGTTGGAGCTCTGACGTCTCCCAACTTCATCAAGCGTCAATGGATCATCGCCGCCCAATCCAAAGAGAGATGTGATAATCGCCCTCTTTCGGTCGTCGTAATCGGAAGGGAAAAATCGCTCGAGCTCCTCGGTGAGCGAGCGCGCCGCCCCCTTGAGGATTGTTGAGGAACGCATCGAAGGTTTTGCGTTTGGATTGAATCGAGAGCACAGTGCCTCCAATTCAGGCGACAAAGTGCGTTTGAGATCCAGAATATGATCTGTAATCCACTGTGGCCGCGGAACGGGCAACTCCACGCCAAGATTGAGAAAGATCTTATTAAGGTCGCATTGCTCCTCGGGGGTGAGTTCCGCAAGCCAGGAGGCTACCGACAGAGAATGGAGTGCGATATCTCCGATGGTGTTCCACCCGCAGGTCTCAATCTTCGCGCGTAATCCGTCTTGAGAGATAACCTCTCCTGCCTCCAACAGACATCCAAGCGGGTATCTGTCATTCGGAGACCCAATATCTGGATGATTACCGAATGAGCGGTCCGAACTCGGGGCGATGTAACCGAGATCACCCAGAAAAGTAGAGACTTCGGTGTAGCATTTCCTGCCAAAACTCTTGAGCTCCAGGAGTCGGTCTGGAGTCCACGCGAGCAGACTTTCAAGGGTAGGTATTGATGCTACTTCGAAGCAATTGAAGGACCGAACCGAGAAATCACATTCAGCAATTGATGTTTGATTGTACGCGGTCAACCAAATCGGTTGGGAGTTCTCATCGATCGCAATCTCCCGGCCGGCATCGTTCTTTATCAGAAATTTCCGCAGAGCGATTCGAGTGATCGCATCGAGCGATGTTGGATCGACAGCCTCAAGACCGTAATCAAGAAGAGTCAACGCGGACTTAAGCGCTGGCGATATGGGCTCCTGCGCGCGAAGATACGCGGCATCCTTCCAGAGAACGTAGCGGGAGATCACGATGATTCAGCATAGCTTAGCAGGCGAGCTTTCTAACGAAAAAGAGGATTTGACCTTTCGCCTTCCTAATACTTCATCTCGAACAGATGTGGTTTCCGGATACAACACAACAGTCAACCCACGAGGAGGAACTCCATGAGACTCCGTCGCAATCAGCTCTGTCCCATTCACCGTTCCCGCTTTTGTTGCGGCAGAGAAGTTGTCCAGCTGGGAAGGAGAGTACGGCAGATTGGCGTTCGGCGCATCGACGATCCGCACCATCCACGCGGATACAGGGAACTCCGCTCAAACGGGGAGATGCGCAAACTACTCGATCGAAAGATCGTGGCACAGAGCGGCAAGTGCGGACTCTGTGAAGAGAAGTTTACCGATTACACCGACATCGTTCCCGATCACATCAATCCGCGCGGAATGGGCGGCGCTTGGCGGGACGATCATCCGGAAAACATTCAGGCTGTCCATTGGTGGTGTAACGGGGAGAAGGGGTCAAGCAGGGGGTAACGCCGAGGCGCTGCGCTAGTGGCGGAGGCATGGCCCTTGAAATCTATGTGCTTTGATCACTGCTCCGCAATGAAGGATCGAGCGGATTCCTAGGAGTCGACGAGGGGCTCCAGCAGATACGGCCCGTTTCCTTGCAGCCTCGCCACTCGCCAGGCTTTCATTCCTTCCGCTGGATATGTCCGAACGAGGTCAATTGGCAGGTGCGACGGTTCCGCCGGGGCAAGCCATCGTTCATAGTCCATTGGCTCGATGATCAAAGGACAACGGTTGTGGAAAGGCTCCAAAACTTCATTCGGGTCCGTCGTAATGATGCTGAAGCTTTCGACAATAGTCTCGTTCTTGTTTTCGTCCTGTCCTCTCCATCTGTCCCAGATCCCTCCGAAGGCAAAAAGACGATCATCCGCAAGCGAAACTGCCCATGGCTTGCTGAGTTTCTTCTTTTCCTCCTCCTTGGTCAGAGGCTCCCATTCGAAGAAGAAGTTGGCTGGGATGAGACAACGACGGTGCTTCCATGGCTCTCGCCAGGCGCCGCTGCTTTCGAGCTTGTCGGAGCGTGCATTGATGGAGCTGAAATTCGCCTTGGGAGTCTTCGACCAGTAAGGGACAAGTCCCCACTTCATGAGTGCCAGAACGCGTTCGCCCGTATCGCGGTCGAGCCGCACGACTGGCTGAGTGCTTTCCGGGGAGATGTTATATGAGGGCGCGAGGCGGGTGCTGTTGATCTCGTAATACTCGTCGTTGAACACATCGGTGTCGTGGGTATGGAACCACTCTGCGATCCGCTGCTTGTCCGCTCTCCGTCCGTACCGACCGCACATGAACAGAGGCTACCACTTTACAATCGGCCCACTCGATCCAAAATCATTCGCGCCAGGTTCACGCTGTCGGAAACCACGGCGGTGAGACGAGGAGAAGGGCGGCCTATATCCGGGTCCCGCGCGAGACGAACGGCCGCTATGATTGCAGCGGCAATGACTAGAGTCGACTTCATGCGCACTTGTTCTTGCATCTTCTCCGCCCAGGCCTCCCGCTCCCGCGCAATGGCTCGTTTCATTTCGCCCATCAGAGCACCACTGAGCGCACCGGTTTGGGGCCAAGTTTGTACGAGAGTTTGCCTTGCAAAATCTCGGATGGAAAGTAGTTTCTCTTCTCTCCACACAGCGGACACTGCGCGGCAATCCAGTAATCCGGCATGGTGCCTACCGGAGCCGGGATGTTCTCACCGCAATTCTTGCAGCGGACCGTGAAGTCGCAATGGCGAGTTTGCGGAAGATTGAACACGGGTGCCAGTATAGGAGAACAAAAGGCGAAACTGCAATGTGGATTTTTCCTGATCAGAGGCCCGGCTGATCACGGAGAGGTGACTCGGATCGATCAATATGCTGATTCCATGTTGTTTAGGCGGGAACCGCACTAGACTTCTCCATAACTCAGTCAACAGTTTCGAGCAGCGATTCCGAACTCCTGCTACAAACCTCATTCGGGGAAGCTGACCCACGTCTCAGATACTCCGAGGCCTTCGTTCGTGCAGGTGTTGTGTTCTCGGCTGTTGCGGCTGTCTTCAACTCGGCCAGCTGGAGTTTAATCTCCTGGGATCGCCGTCTCTAGATACTGGCAAGCCTACTGGCATCCGCCGATCGGGGGTGTTGCGCATTACCGGCCTCCGTGTAAGTCCGGACGAACCTCCGATGACCGAGTCCGCCCTGGAGAGTAAGGTGGTGATCGGAGGACTCGCAATGAGAGCTGCCGTTTTCGATTCCAGATCGAGCACTCCTGGAAGTTGGGTTTCGATCGAAGATCTCCCGCGGCCACAGCCGCAACCCGGAGAGGTACTGCTCAAAGTCATGGCCTGTGGCGTTTGCCGCACCGATCTCCACATCGTCGAGGGCGACCTGCCGCCAACCCGGCCTCGGATTGTCCCCGGACATCAGATTGTCGGTGAAGTGGTGGACGGCGCTACCCCGGATCTGCCGCTCGGAACGCGCGCCGGCGTCTCCTGGATGGGCGGAGTAGACGGGGATTGCTGGTTCTGCCGCCACGACATGGAAAACCTGTGCGATCATCCGGTGTTTACCGGCTATTCGGTGAATGGTGGTTATGCAGAGTATGCGTCGATTCGCGCCGACTTCGCGATCCCATTGCCGGCGGGTCTCGACGATTCCTACGTCGCCCCCCTGCTGTGCGCGGGCATCATCGGCTTCCGCAGTCTCCGCGTTGCCGGAGTTCAGCGCGGGGAACGCGTTGGTCTCTTCGGATTTGGGAGTTCGGCGTCTCTTGCAATTCACATCCTCCAGTCCTGGGGTTGCGATGTCTATGTAGTCACTCGCGGCGAGTCTCACCGCAAGGCCGCCCAGTCGCTCGGCGCCACTTGGGTCGGCAACGAAGACGCAAAGCCCCCCACCGAGCTTGATCGCGCCATCACCTTCGCTCCAAGTGGAAAGGTCGTCGTAAGCGCTTTGTCCGCCCTCCGCAAAGGCGGAGTCGTCGCCATCAACGCCATTCACCTGGATCAGATGCCAGCCTTCAACTATGACAAGCTGCTCTGGGGTGAGCGTCAGATTCGCAGCGTGGCCAACATGACGAGGCAAGACGCCCGCGACTTTCTGGCTTTGGCTAAGGATCTGAATTTCCGTCCTCGTGTTGTCCCGTTCTCACTGGAGGACGCGAATAAGGCGCTCGAAGCGGTGAAGCATGAGACCGAAGATGGATCCGCGGTGATTGTTCTTTAAGAAGAGGTCACCTCTGGTACCAGGCAAACTGCAAACAAATGCCACATGCCGCCGGATTGACACTGCATCCATCCATCACCGGCGACGGGCCATCCGGAGGCGCCGCGAATCCCAAACGATTCGCGGCCAAAGTCAGCGATTTTGCACTGAGCGAACGAAGGCTTTTTCGCTGGGGTCAGCGTGAGTATTGACCAGGATGGCGAGGGGGCTGGGTGTCGATGGTGCTCAAGGAAACTGCACGCGCTGCACCGGGTAATCGGAGAACTCGCGACCACAGGTTAGTGAGCATTGAGTTGAGCGGAAGGCACAGTGCGAATCTTAAGGCGTCTTGGCTTGTTCCCGCTGTAACCGCAATTCAATCAGAGTGCGCGTACACTCAGCACACTTGAAAATGTGCAGGTCCTTTAATTCTGAAAGTTCAACCGCGCGCGGTGCAACGAAGAACCTCTTCAGAACCTCAGGGGCGGGACATCCCACGCGTTCCGGATTCGGGTAGCGGGCGAGGACATATTCCTCAAGCTTCTCGAACAAGAGCGTATCGTTCTGGTCGTCGTTCAGTAAGGGTTGATGCTCAGCCACGACGTCCTTCCTGATTGGATCGACAGTATAGACGATCATTTGCCATGCTCGTTGCCCCCCAATCTCTGACGGATTCTCTTCAATGCCCGCTGGCAACGCACCCGAATGCTCGCTTCCGAGGTTCCGAGGATTGCCGCAACCTCCGTCCAGCGCGTCCGGCTGTATCGCATGAGCTGCGCAAGGCGGACTTCCGAAGGTATATCGTGCAAGATTACCTCCAAGTCGAGTGAGGAATCGACAGAGGAAAACTGGTTCTGAACGGGCTTGGCTGGGAATTCCGCGCTCGACCCGAGGAACACAAGTTTGCGGTTCGCACTGCGCCGTCGCCTGGCCTCCTGAGCATAGAAACGAGATAGGAGCAGACTTGCCTCAGCCGGATCCACCGGGGAGCACCTACCGTGGCGACGCGTTTAGTTGGAGTGGCGGAAGTGATCTGCCGTCGGGCTTAACGGTCATTCTGGATTGCTCCCGGGCGGGCAAGCCGGAAGTTCGGCGTCAGTTGGCGACTCCAGGGCTTACCACTCGGTGAGGAGCCCATTCTGATCCTTCACTGATCGGCCTATGCCTGAATCGTGGGCAAACTCAGGAGTAAGGCGAGGTTCCCACCGTTGGTTGGTACGAAATCGCTTTGCATGAATTCGTCAGAGGAAAATGAGCAGCCAATCTGAATACTGATGAATGTCTGATTAACCCGTGTGTAATCTTATACATGCTCACTGAACTCTTGCTCTGTCGGCTACTTTCTGTCAGAATAAGCGTCCTACGTGAACGAGGCGTTATGCGAATCGCTTTCCTCCCCTCCATTCGCATCGCTGCCGGTTTGCTGCTTGTCGTGCTATTGGGTGAGGTTGGATGCCAAATCCTCCGCTGGAGGAATCCGGTCTCTCCCGAGGCACTCCTTGCGCGAGCCGACGAGATGTCGTGGCTCAATAACTGGATCACGGCAGAACCTCTTTACCGGCAAGCGGAACTTCAATTCACGCAGAGACATCAGCTCTCGAAGGCGCTCTATGCGCGTGTCAGCGAAATGCCGGCACACAGCGAATCCTCAATAAGCTTTCCTGCCCAAATTGCATTGCTGACGCATGAGCTGACATTGCCTGAGGCGCATGATTCTGAAACTCGGCTTCGCGTTCTGACGATCCTCGGGATGTTCGAAGTGAACTACGACTCTGCGATGGCACTGAAGACCTGGGAAGAGGTGGAGGCTCTGGCGCTCCGCCAGCACCATTATCTGCTGGCATCCAGAGCCATGGGCGAGCAAGGGATTGCTGCATTTCTGCTGGGCGACTTTACGACGGCGAAAAAGAATGTGGTCAAGGCATGGATGGT
>Ga0307375_10000988_pt1 | contig 32474 bp, 25 predicted proteins | sample TR1MG_FD_202531 | JGI IMG/M metagenome (GOLD analysis project Ga0307375, IMG submission 202531) | Soil microbial communities from Risofladan, Vaasa, Finland - TR-1 | ecosystem: Environmental > Terrestrial > Soil > Coastal area > Acid sulfate soil | place: Finland: Risofladan, Vaasa | collected... | reverse complement strand
TCGATCGGGTGGACGTGGTGGTCCATCCTCAGTCCATCGTCCATTCGATGGTCGAGTACGTGGACGGTTCCGTCCTTGCCCAATTGTCGCAGCCCGACATGCGATTGCCGATTGCGTACTGCCTCGGTATGCCAGAGAGGCTCGACCACCGCTGGGGTCATATCGACTTCCGCCAGGGCCTCGAATTGACGTTTGAGGAACCGGACCGTGAGGCCTTTCCCGCCATCGACCTCGCCTACGAAGCGGCACGATTCGGTGGTGCGGCTCCGGCGTGGCTAAGTGCGGCCAACGAAGTCGCCGTGGCGGCTTTCCTGGCCGATCAGATCGAGTGGTGCGACATCGTGCCCCTCGTGGCCGGGGTCATGGACGGGTATGAGCCCGACCCCCTGCGTTCCCTCGAAGACCTGGTCGCCAATGATGCGCTGGCGCGGCGACGGGCTCACGGTATCCTCCAGAAGTAGTTATGGAAACCGAGTTCTCAACCCGTCGGTCCCTGGTGACACTGCTGGTGGGTCTCGTCGGGGTCGTGGCACTCTTGACCATCTGGGTCGGGTGGGCGTGGCCGGTCGTGGTCGGTGCGATCATCGTCATGGTGATGGGCCACGAGTTCGGCCACTACATCACCGCCAAGCGCTCGGGGATGCAAGTCACTGACTTCTTCGTCGGGTTCGGTCCCGTTCTCTGGTCGACCAAGATCGGTGAGACCCGATACGGGGTGCGCGCGATCCTCGCCGGAGGGTACGTCAAAGTCCCGGGGATGTCCTGGGCCGACACGAAGGTCGATCCGGCGATCGAGTCGCGGACGTACCGGTCTGCCAGTTACCCTCGCAAAGTAATCTTCGCTTCGGCGGGATCACTGATGCACGTGGTGATGGCCCTGGCGCTAGCCTTCGCTTCGCTCACGCTGGTGGGCGTGCCGTCCTCCAGTCACGTCGGTATCGGTGGCTTCACCCCCTGGGACGGTCACGCGAAGAACGCCGCCCAACTCGCGGGACTGCATCTCGGTGACCGCATTGTCTCGATTGACGGCCGCGTCATCACGTCGGCCGACCAACTCGTCGGCCTCGTCCACGCCGACGCCGGCAAGCGGATCACCCTGGTCGTCGAGCGACAAGGTCGAGAGATCACCTTGCACGCGAGTCCGGTCGACGGCCGGTCGATCAAGGTCGGCGGCGTGCCACTAAGTAGCGGCACTGCGCCCGATGGATACCTCGGCATCGAATTGAATCTCCAGACCGTGCGCACCACTTGGTGGCGGGCAATTCCCCAGTCCTTCACGCAGGTGGGTTCCATGATCGGCGTGGCGGCCCACGCAATGGTCCACGTCTTCTCACCGGGTCAGTTCGCGAGCCTGTTTCACCAGGTCGCTTCACCCGCGGCGGCGAACAACCGGACCAATCAGCTGAGTCGCCCAGAGTCCATCGTGGGGGTCGTGCGCACTGCGGTCCAGAGCACACGGTCCGGCCCGGGCACCCTGCTCGCAATCCTCATGGCGGTCAACATCTTCGTGGGCCTGTTGAACATGCTCCCGATGCTGCCCCTCGACGGCGGCTACGTGGCGGTCGCGACCTACGAACGACTGCGCAGTCGGCGTGGACAGCGCTATCACGCTGACATCAACCGCCTCGCGCCCGTCGTCTACGCCTTCATGACGGTGCTACTGGTGCTCTTCGCCAGCACGTTGTACCTCGACATTGTCCACCCGATCGCCAACCCCTTCCAGTAGTTGCTCGGGGCTGCCCGCCCACACGGCAGAATGGTGAGGTGGATGTAACCTCCAGTTATCTCAGCCCGCGTCGCGAGACCCGACAGATTTCCGTTGGGTCGGTCAAAGTAGGGGGCAGTGCCCCGGTCTCGGTCCAATCGATGACGACGACCAAGACCGCGAACGTCGACGGCACTCTCGAACAGATCTATGCGCTGGCCGGCGCCGGCGCCGACATCGTGCGCTGTACCTGCAACGACCGCGCCGCCGCCGAGGGGCTCGCCCAGATCGTCCCGCGCTCGCCGGTGCCAATCGTCGCCGACATTCACTTCCACGTCGAGATGGCCCTCGCTGCGCTCGAGGCTGGCGTGCACGGCCTGCGTCTGAACCCGGGCAACCTGCGCAAGCCCGAAGAGATCCGCCTCGTGGCGAGCGAAGCCCGCGACCGCGGGGTGCCCATCCGTATTGGTGTGAACGCGGGCAGCCTGCACCCCGACATCTATGAGCGCTTCGGCGGGGCGACGCCCGAGGCCCTCGTGGAGTCGGCTCGAATTGAACTGGCCTACTTCGAAGAGGTGGGCTTCTCCGACGTGAAGATCTCGGTGAAGGCGTCGTCGGTGGCGACGATGATCGCCGCCTACCGACTGGCGTCGGAGACCTTCAACCACCCCCTCCACCTGGGGGTCACCGAGGCCGGCCCCTTGCCGATGGGGCTCGTGAAGGGCACCGCGGGCATCGCCACATTGCTCGCCGAGGGCATTGGTGACACCCTTCGTTACTCACTCACGGCCGATCCCGTCGAAGAAGCCCGCGCCGGTCGCCAACTGCTCGAGGTGCTCGGTCTGCGCGAACGAAAGGGGCTCGACCTCATCGCCTGCCCCAGTTGCGGACGAGCCGAGGTCGATGTCATCAAGGTGGCCAACGAAGCGCAGGCGGCCCTGTCCGAGCTCAACATACCGATCCAAGTAGCGGTGATGGGCTGTGTGGTGAACGGACCCGGCGAGGCTCGCCACGCCGACCTCGGAATTGCCGCCGGCAAGAAGCGTGGACATCTCTTCATCCAGGGCCAGATCATCCGAGTCGTGCCCGAGGACGAGATGGTTGAGGCGCTCGTAGAAGAGGCCCGGAAGATCGCCTCCGAGGGCGTGGCCGCACGACTGGCCGCCCGGGATAAGTCGGCCGAGGCCGAGGCGGAGGCCGACCGTGCCGCGCTGCTCGACGACCGGGGACTGGACGCCAACCGGTCCAACGAGCGGATCGACAAGATTCGTCGGCGCACCGGAGCGTAGGTACTCGCTGGCTAGGCTGGCGCAACGAATCGAAGGAGCACCGTGGCATCGCAAAGCGTTCTCACCCCCCAAGCCGAGGATTTCCCCCGCTGGTACCAGGACGTCGTCGCCAAGGCGGAGATGGCCGATAACGGACCCGTACGCGGCACCATGGTGATCCGTCCCTACGGCTACGCCATCTGGGAACGCATGCAGGCCGCCATCGATGAGCGCATCAAGCTCGCCGGGGCCCAGAACGCCTACTTTCCACTGTTCATCCCCCAGAGTTACCTTTCGAAGGAGGCCGACCACGTTGAGGGTTTTAGCCCCGAACTGGCGGTGGTGACTCACGCCGGGGGAGAGGAACTGGCCGAACCAATCGTGGTGCGACCGACTTCGGAGACCGTGATCGGCGAGTTCATGGCCAAGTGGATCCAGAGTTACCGGGATCTGCCGCTGCTGCTCAACCAGTGGGCGAACGTGGTGCGTTGGGAACTTCGCCCGCGGCTGTTCCTGCGCTCATCGGAGTTCCTCTGGCAGGAGGGGCACACCGCCCACGCCACCTACGAGGACGCCGCCGCCTACGCGATCCAGATCCACACCGAGGTGTACAACGACTTCCTCGAGAAGGTGCTGGCGATGCCGACCTACCTGGGCATCAAGCCGCCGAGCGAGCGCTTCGCCGGGGCCATCAACACGATGACCTGTGAGGGCATGATGCGCGACGGCAAGGCCCTGCAGATGGCCACCAGTCACGAACTCGGCCAGAACTTCGCTCGGGCGTTCGACATCTATTACCAGAACGAAGACGGTCAGGCCGCCCTTTGCTACACCACCTCCTGGGGCGCGTCAACCCGACTGGTCGGCGGCCTCATCATGGCGCACGGTGACGACGACGGTCTCGTCGTACCACCGCGCCTGGCACCCATTCAGGCGATCGTCATCGCGGTGCGCGATGAGCCCGAGGTCAACGAGGCGTGTGAGCGGATCGCCGCGTCACTCAAGTCGTCGGGCGTGCGCGTGCAGATCGACCGGGGCCGAGGGAGCTTCGGACGTCGGCTCACCGACTGGGAGATCAAGGGCGTGCCGCTGCGCATCGAAGTCGGTCCTCGTGACCTCGCCCAGGGTCTCGCGACCCTCGTTCGACGTGACAATGGCGAAAAGCTACCGGTCGAAGTCGACGCCATCGCGGAGCGGGCCGCCGCGGCGCTAGAGCAGATGCAAGCCGACATGTACGCCGACGCGCTGAGCCGTCGCAACGATCGGACCCGCGACGTCGAGAGCATCGCTGAGGCGATTGAGGCGGCTCAAGATGGTTTCGCAAGACTGGCGTGGAGCCTGGTCGAAGGTGCGGGCGAACAGGCGCTCAAGGCGGAGGCCATCACGGTGCGTTGCCTGATGCGCGCCGACGGCTCCATGCCCGTCACTGACCAGGAAGAGGGCCTGGTCTGCATCGTGGCCAAGTCGTACTGATCGACCTCAACTGCGGCTAGTCGACGTCTCCGCGGCGCGGATCGGAGGTCCGGTTCACGCCGTCCTGGCTGGCCTCGGATTTCTGTCCCAGCACATCGACGGCCCGCAGCGCGGCGTAGGGATCGGGCTCGTCGCGGTCGAAGTCCTCACTGAACTCTCCGGCTCGGGGCCTCCTTCCCCTCAACTCTGCGCCGGCGAAGAACTCGCGCTGGTAACGGCCGGGCTTTCGACTCAACCGGGCGACCTCAGTCGCCGGGTTCGTGGTGAGGCGCCTCCGGATTCCGAAGTACCGCAGGACGAGTAGTGCGATGGCCGACACCGAGGCTCACGAGGGCCGTCGGCAGCATGGCACCAGGCGTCCGCAAGCTCATCGCAGTCGCAAGGCCACCAACTGTCATCAGCGCCACGACGACGCGGTTGATGAGGTCGATCGTGCGGGAGCGAAACCAACGCTCCAGACCGGCGGCCTTGGCGGACGTTCGAGGGTCGATTGCCGGGTGATCAGGACTCACGAGTCCTCCCTCGACGGGTTGGAAGCGGATCTCGCACGATGAGGGGGCCATTGGCGTCTCCCGGTACGGTCAAATCCTTTGGCTCAACCTACTGCGCGCCATGGTGGCGGGACCGCACGGCCCGTCTCGTGGGGGACCGCACGGACCTCGGTTGAAAGTTCTGCCTGTCCGCGACCCCCGTACACCCCGGGTGGGTCCTATGATGGGGAGTAGCCATTGATTTCCCTGATTTGGCACGTTTTCTTGCCCTCGGAACCAATTGTCGCGGGCGGTCACGCCTGCTACAATTGTTCTCTACAGTCCGCTCAGGACGTTTGGACTCGTTTAAGCGCGGGCCTCGGGCCCGCGCTTTTTCTTTGTCCGAACGGCTGGGCGACATAGAGAGGAGCGCGATGGCCATGGATTTGGAGACACCATTGCGCTCGCTCCTATCTGACCTCGGTCTCGACCTTTACGATGTCGAACTCGCCAAAGGGACCCTCAATGTGGTGGTCACCAAGGCCGGAGGCGTGGACCTCGAGTCGCTCACCAAGGCCAATCGTGCCGTGTCGGAGTGGCTGGACGTGAACGACCCGATTCCCGGACGGTTCACCCTGGACGTGTCGAGCCCCGGCCTCGAGCGGAAACTGCGCACGCCGTCGCACTTCCAGTCAACCCTCGGCGAAGTCGTGACTTTGCGCGAGATCCGCGAAGGCCAGCCCACTCGTCGCCTTGAAGGAACCGTGACCGCGGTCGACGAGAAGAGCGTGACCCTCGAGGATGCCGAGCAGGGATCGGTGGTCGTGGAGTTCGTCGCGATTGAGCGTGCGCGCACGGTCTTCAAATGGGGAGCTGAGGCCAAGCCCACCCCCTCGCGCGGCATCCCGAAATCTTCATCTACGAGCAAGAAAGGTTAGACATGGCTAACTTCGAATTCCTGGAAGCCCTGGGGCAGATTGCGCGTGATCAGAACATCGACGAGGGAGAGTTGCTGATCGCCCTCGCGAACGCGCTCCTCGCCGCTTATAAGCGCCGTCCCGATTCGGCCGAAGATGCCGAGGTCGAGATCAACCCAGAGACCGGCGAGATCAAGGTTTGGGGACTGGAACTCGACCTCGAGGGCAACGTCACGCGCGAGTGGGACGCCACGCCCGAGGACTTCGGTCGCATCGCCGCTCAGACGGCCAAGCAGGTCCTGATGCAGTTGATCCGCGACATACAGCGTCGACAGATGTACGAGGAGTTCGCGAACCGCGAAGGCGACATCGTCTCGGGCACCGTCCAACAGAACGACAACCGCTACACGTTGCTCGACCTCGGCCGCGTCGAGGCGCTGCTGCCACAGGCCGAGCAGATCGCCTTCGAGCGCTACGAGCACGGTGCGCGCATCAAGGTGTACATCGTCGAAGTTCGCAAGACCAACAAGGGCCCCCAGATCGTCGTGAGTCGCACCCACCCGGCCCTGGTCGCCAAGCTGTTCGAGATTGAGGTCCCCGAGATCGCCAATGGCATCGTGGAGATCAAGGCGCTCGCTCGCGAGCCCGGTCACCGCAGCAAGATCGCTGTGGCCTCCAACGATGGCATGGTCGACCCGGTCGGCGCCTGCGTGGGCGCTCGCGGTAGCCGTGTGCGCAACATCACCAACGAATTGCGCAGTGAGCGTATCGATGTCGTGCCCTATAGCGACGACCCAATTCAATTCATCCAAGCGGCACTGCAGCCCGCGCGCGTGCGCGAAGTCCAGCTGAACGAGGAAGAGGGCATCGCTACGGTCATCGTTCACGACCAGCAACTCTCGCTCGCGATCGGCAAGGAGGGCCAGAACGCCCGACTCGCAGCCCGACTCACCGGATGGCGCATTGACATACGTTCGGAGAACGAGGGTGTCAACGACGAGGTCGTCGAGGAAGTGTGGACCGATGGTGACGAAGTCGTTGATGACACAATTGTCGTGGTGACCGACGACCAGGGCGAGCCCACGGGGGTCGTCGTGGACGAGGTAATCACGGATGCCCAAGGCGCTCACGTGGAAGTGATCGTTTCGGAAGAGATAGTCGAGGAAGAGGCATAATTCCAGTTCGTACCTGTGTTGTCTGTCGTGCCCGGCGAGACGACACCGAGATGGTCCGAGCCGGTCGTTCGCCTGAGGGTCAGTGGTACCTGGGGCGTGGGACTGGGCGGGGCGTCTGGTGGTGTCGTGACGCTGGTTGCGAAGGGGCGTTGCGAGTGGGCCAAGTGGCCCGGGCGCTACGCGCGGCACTGAGTGATGGCGACTTGGCCGATCTCAGGGTGGTACGGGCCGGAAGCGGTTTGAAATAGCCGAAGTTGTGGAAGAATAGATAACTGTTGTGCCCGCGATGGCGGGGACACTGAAGCAAGGAAATGTTTTGGCGCAGAAGAAGATCCGAGTGCACGAGCTCTCTAAAGAACTCGGTCTCACGAGCAAAGAGTTGCTCGCGCTCGCCCAAAAACTAGGCATTGGTGCCACGAGCCCCTCGGCGTCGATCGAGGATGCTCAGGCCGACCGCATCCGACGGCGTGCTGACGCTGACGGCCTACGTCGCGAGGTCCAGCCCGAAGAGCCGGCCAAGGCTGCCAAGGCGACCAAGGCCACGAAGTCGGCTACGGCACCGGTCGAAGCGCCGCCCGTCGTGCCGAGTCCAGAGGTCGAGGCCGTGTCGACGCGATCGACTCGGATTCCGACGCCCGTTGTTGACGAGGCTCCGGCGGCTCCTGCCGCTGTCGCCGGTGAGGCGCCTGCTCCGGCACCCGCACCAGTCGCCGAGCCCCTCGCGCCGAAGGTCGTGCGCTCCAGTTCGATCGCGCCCAAGCCAGTGCCCACGCGCACCACGTCGCCCGACGGCCCGACCACGATCCGTCCAACCCAGCGCCCGAGCGCCGGTGACGGTGCCGAGGGATCGGCTCCGTCGAACCGTCCACCCCTGAGCGCGACCGGTCGTCCGATCCCGCCGCCGCCCGGCCGCCCCCTGAGCGCAACCGGTCGTCCGATCCCGCCGCCCCCCGGGGCACGCCGTCCAATGCCTGGCTCGACCGGTCGGCCGACCGGCGGTCCCGGTGCCCGTCCCGGTGGTCCGCGTCCAACTACGGGCGCCCCACGCCCCGGTGGCCCCTCCTCGCGTCCCGGCGGAGCTGGCGGTTTCTCGGGCTCGCGCCCCGGCGCTCCAGCCGGTGCCGCCGCAGGTCCGAACCGCGGTGGCCCTCCCAGTCGAGGCACCGGTGGGCCACGCGGCTCCCAGCGCAAGGCCACTCGGCGTCGTCGTCGCAACGTGGAAGAGCTGGAGCCGACCCAGATGACCACGTGGCAGCCGAGCAACGCTCCGGTGCCCAGCGAAGAGATCATCATCGAGCGCGGTTCGACCGCCAAGGATGTCGGTCCAAAGCTCAACCGCAGCGCCGCCGACATCATGCGGTTCCTGTTCCTTCAGGGGGAGATCATCACCGCCGTGCAGGGACTGAGTGACGACATGATCGAGCTCTACGCCGCCGAGGTCGGGGCCAGCATTCGTATGGTCGACCCGGGCGAACAGCAGGAGGCCGCACTGCTGGCCAAGTTCTTCGATGAGGACGACGAGGACGACGTGATCGCGGCAATCCCGCGTCCGCCGGTAGTGACCGTGATGGGTCACGTCGACCACGGCAAGACGATGCTCCTCGACAAGATCCGCAAAACCAACGTGGTGGCCGGCGAAGCCGGTGGCATCACCCAGCACATTGGTGCGTATCAGGTCCAGTGGAAGGGACGGTCCATCGCCTTCATCGACACGCCCGGTCACGAGGCCTTCACGGCCATGCGAGCACGCGGCGCCAAGGTCACTGACATCATCATCCTGGTCGTGGCTGCCGATGACGGCGTCATGCCCCAGACCATCGAGGCGATCAACCACGCCAAGGCCGCGAACGCGCCACTCATCGTCGCGGTCAACAAGATCGACAAAGCGGACGCAAATCCCGACCGGGTGCTCCAACAGATCAGCGAACACGGTCTGGTCCCCGAGAAGTGGGGTGGCGACACCATTTGTGTCGAGATTTCCGCTCTGCAAGGCGTGGGAATCGACGAACTCCTCGAGCAGGTGCTTCTCGTGGCCGACCTCGAAGAGCTCACCGCGCGCCCCACGGGTCGCGCGATGGGCACCGTGCTCGAAGCCAATCTCGAGGTGGGTCGTGGTCCAGTCGCCACCGTGATGGTTCAAAAGGGTCTCTTGAGCGTGGGGGACCCGGTCGTCGCCGGTGCCGCCTACGGCAAGGTGAAGGCTCTCATCAATGACCAGGGTGAGCAGATCAAGAGTGCCGGTCCCTCGACGCCAGTCCAGATCCTCGGTTTCTCCGAGCCCCCGTTCGCGGGCGACGAGATGCGTGTGGCGCACGACCTGGGCCACGCCCGCTCGCTGGCCGAGGCCCGTGCCCAGCGTGCCCGTCTCATCGGTCACCAGCCGGTCGCGTCAGCCAGCGGTGCCCGACTCGAGGACCTCTTCGAGCAGATTCAGCGTGGCGAGACGGCCACGCTCAACATCGTGCTCAAAGCTGACGTGCAAGGCTCGCTGGAGGCCTGCACCGAGTCGCTTCGCAAGCTCGAACGCGAGGACGTGAAGCTCGTCATCGTGCACCGCGGTGTCGGCGGGATCACTGAGAATGACGTGCAACTCGCCAAGGCGTCCAACGCCACCATCATCGGATTCAACGTCCGCCCCGACAAGCGCAGTCGTGAACTCGCCGAGAACGAGGCCGTGCAGATCCGTACCTACGAGATCATCTACAAGTTGATCGAGGAGATCGAGGCGGCCATGCTCGGCATGCTCTCGCCGGTCTTCGAAGAGGTTGTCACCGGTGAGGCAGAGGTTCGGGAGATCTTCCGTGTTCCCAAGATCGGCGCCATTGCCGGGTGCATGGTTCGAGACGGTGTCATCACCCGTGGCTCGAAGGTGCGCTTCCTGCGCGAGGGAGCGATCATTTGGAAGGGTTCGATCACGTCGCTGCGCCGCTTCAAGGACGACGCGCGCGAAGTGCAGTCGGGCTTCGAGTGCGGTGTCGGACTTTCGGACTACCAGGACCTCAAGCCAGGCGACATCATCGAGACATTCGAAGAGCGCGAGATTCCAAGAACGGCCTAAGCCATGGCCCACTCTTCCGGAAAGCACCATTCATATCCGCGTCTGGCGCGGGTCAATCAGATTCTGCGAGAAGTGATCTCGGATGAATTGATGCGAATCTCCGACGTTGACGACCGTTTCGGAATCTTGACCGTGACCGGCGTTGAGACGACACCCGACCTGCGTCAGGCCATCGTCTTCTTCGATTCGCTGAACGATGAGGTCCGGGCCGTGCTCGAGGAACGTCGCGCGCAACTCCAGTCCGCGGTCAACCAACAGACGCGGCTCAAGCGGACGCCGAAGTTGAGCTTCATGGCCGACCCCGCGGTCGCCGGTGGCGAGGCGGTGGACGAAATCCTGCGCCGGCACAGCAATGACGAGGAATAACGGGCTGCTGCTCGTCGACAAGTCGTCGGGGATGACCAGCCATGACGTGGTCGCCCGGGTGCGCAAGATTCTTGGTGAGCGCCGGGTCGGCCATGCAGGCACCCTTGACCCGTTGGCGACGGGTCTGCTCGTACTCGCGGTTGGCCCCTCGACTCGGCTCCTGCGCTTCGCCCAGGCTGAAGTGAAGCACTACAGCGGCACGTTCAAGTTCGGCGTCGCCACTGACTCACTGGACGCCGACGGGGCGGTCATCGCCGAAGGACCGGTGCCTCAGCTCAGCGGTGCCGAGGTCGACGAGGTCGTCGCGTCCATGCTCGGGACCCAGCTGCAGACGCCCCCGATGGTGTCGGCCCTCAAGGTCGGCGGACGCCGGCTCCACGAATTGGCCCGCGAAGGGGTCGAGGTCGAGCGGCAGCCTCGGGAGATCACGGTCAGCGAGTTTCGCCTCGAACCGACCGACGACCCGGCTCTCTGGAATTTTGACGTCGTTTGCAGTGTCGGAACCTACGTGCGAGTCCTGCTGAGTGACATGGCGGTCGCGCTCGGGACGGTGGGGCACCTGACGGCTCTGCGCCGGCTATCGAGCGGCATCCATCGGGTTGACGATGCAGTATCGCTCGAGGGACTGGCACAACGGGTGGAGCGTGGGGAAGACCCGCTATCCCCACCGGCGGATTTCGTGGCTGGCCTTGAACGGACCGTGATTGATATTACGCAGGAGTCCAAGATGCGCATGGGACAGCGACTCGAACTCGCGGAGCCTTTCGTCGGTCCCGAAATCGCGGCGTTCGATGCCCGGAGGAATCTGCTCGGAATATTGAAGCGTCGCGGGGATACCTGGCAGCCCGAACTCGTCCTGCCGGCCAGTGGTGAGCCGGCGCGCGGGTAGGTTGCTGACGTGATAGTGATCCGCGACTCCGAACGACGCGTGCTCACCGAACCCAGCGTCGTGGCGATCGGGGTCTTTGACGGGGTCCACCTCGGCCACCAGAAGGTGATCGGCAAAGCCCGTCGTATCGCCGACGAAAAGGGCGCCCGCGCCGTCGTGGTGACCTTTGACCCCCATCCGGCGAGGTTGCTGGCGCCACTTCGCGCACCACACTCAATCGGCACCATTGGTCAGCGGGTCGAATTGCTCGAACGGCTTGGCGTCGACCTGGTGCGCATCCTCACCTTCGATCGTGAGTTGGCTAGCGAATCACCGGTCGACTTCATCGATCGGGTGTTGGTAAATGAGCTGCAGGTGGTTCACGTCGTCGTCGGCCGCGATTTCCATTTCGGGCGTGATCGTGCGGGCGACGTGGCCCTGCTTGAACACGAGGGCGCGTCGAGGGGTTTCGAAGTCCTGGCCGCGCCGATTTACGGGGCGGCTACGCGATGGAGTTCGACGGTGGTGCGCCAGGCCCTGAGCGGCGGTGACCTTGAACTCGCCAACGCCACCCTCGGCCGCCCTTTCACGCTGCGCGGCGTGGTCGAGCACGGCGACGCCCGAGGGGCGGACCTGGGATTCCCGACGGCCAACCTCGGTCTGGCGCCGTTTCAGCAGGTGCCCGCCATCGGGATCTACGCCGGATCGGTGCGCTTGCCCGACGACACCTGGTGGCCGGCCGCAATCTCGGTCGGCACCCGTCCCCAGTTCTACGAAGCGGGAGAAGTCCTGGTCGAGGCCCACATCCCGGGTTTCTCGGGCGACCTCTACGACACCGAACTCGACGTGGCCTTCTTGCGACGTTTGCGTGGCGAGATGACCTTCGACAACGTACCCGCACTGATGGCCCAAATGGGCCATGACGTGGGTCAAACGCTGGATATCTTCAAGAAGTTCTCGGCCGAGTCGTATCCGCTGCTAGGATGGAGTCTCGGTCAGCGACGCTGATCGTGTGGGTCGTCACGTTGGCGACTCGCAACGGGACCCCCGACTCATAAGGCAAAATACGTTATGGCTGAGAAGCAGCAGATCATCAAGGACTACCAGGCTCACGACACGGACACCGGCTCGCCCGAAGTCCAAATCGCGATCCTGACGGACCGGATCGCTCATCTCACCGAGCACCTCAAGGTACACAAGGGCGATCACCACACCCGCCGTGGACTGATGAAGCTCATCGGCCAGCGTCGTCGTCTCCTGGACTACGTCCAGCGCGGCAATGTCGAGCGCTATCGCGCTTTGATCGGTCGTCTCGGCATTCGTCGCTAGCCGAGATGCACGTCGACACCGTCGGCGTGTTCAACACATCCGAGGCCTCGGAGGCCAGTGGAGAACAGTCGCCCACGCGAAGGTTGCCCACTGGGATCCGGGCGGAGTGTTGCTAACCAAATAGGAGCAATTCCATGACTGACGCAATCCGCGTAAGTAGCCCGATTACGGGCACCGAAAAGACACTGAGTTTTGAAGCCGGTCGCCTGGCCCAACTCGCCGACGGGGCAGTAGTAGCCCGAATCGGGGACACCATGATGCTGGCGACGGTAGCCGCCGCCAAGTCAGTTCGCGAGGGGATCGACTTCTTCCCGCTGACCGTTGACATCGAAGAGCGCGCCTACGCCGCCGGCAAGATTCCGGGCGCCTTCTTCCGTCGCGAGGGCAAGCCCTCCGACCAGGCCGTTCTGACCTGCCGACTCATCGACCGTCCGCTGCGCCCTTCGTTCCCCAAGGGTTTCCGCAACGAGGTCCAAGTCGTCGGCACGATATTCAGCGCTGACCAGGAGAATCCGCATGACGTGCTGGCCATCAACGCCGCGTCGGCCGCGCTGATGATCTCCGGTATCCCCTTCGATGGGCCCATTGGCGCCGTGCGCATGGCCTACACCGTTGAGGGCAAGTGGGCACCGCACCCGACCTTCGCCGAGGGCGACGCCGCCACTTTCGAACTGGTCGTTGCCGGACGCGCACTGAGCGATTCCTCCGAGACCGACATCGCCATCATGATGGTCGAGGCCGGCGGCACCGAGGGTTCGTTCGAGATGTACGCCGACGGAGCCCCCAAGGTCAGTGAAGAGGTCCTCTCCGCTGGTCTCGAAGCGTCCAAGCTGTGGATCCGCGAGTCGATCAACCTCCAGCGCCAACTGGTCAAGGACTTCATCGCCGCTCGTGGACCGATCAAGGCCATGGAGTACAAGGTGGTCAGCGACTACCAGGACGACGTCTACGCCCAGGTCGAGACGATCGGCTACGACGCCCTCGCCGAGGCCAACAAGCTCACGACCAAGACAGCGCGCAACGAGGCGCTCGACACTGCCACGATGGCGATCATCGATCAGCTCTCCTCGGTCTTCCCCGACCGTGGCGGTGAGATCAAGGCCGCCGTCAAGTCGCTGACCAAGAAGATCGTCCGTCGTCGCATCGTCGACGAGGGCGTGCGTATCGACGGTCGCACCGTGACGGACATCCGTCCGCTGTCGGCCGAGATCGACCTCTTTCCGATGACCCACGGTTCGGCGCTCTTCCAGCGCGGCGAGACCCAGGTGGTCAACGTGACAACGCTCGGCATGCCCCGCATGCGTCAGCTGCTCGACACCATCACCCCCGATGAGTTCCGTCGATACATGCATCACTACAACTTCCCCCCGTACTCGGTGGGCGAGACCGGTCGCGTGGGCATGCCCAAGCGCCGCGAGGTCGGCCACGGCATGTTGGCCGAACGTGCGCTCATCCCCGTGTTGCCGAGCGAGCAGGACTTCGCCTACACCCTGCGCGTCGTCTCTGACGTCCTGCAGTCGAACGGTTCGACGTCAATGGCGTCGGTCTGTGGCTCGACCCTGTCGTTGATGGCCGCCGGTGTGCCGATCAAGGCCCCCGTCGCCGGTATCGCGATGGGCCTGGTCTATGACGGCGGCACCTACGTCACGTTGACTGACATCCTGGGAGCCGAGGACGCCTTTGGCGACATGGACTTCAAGGTCGCCGGCACTTCGGACGCGGTCACTGCCCTGCAACTCGACACGAAGATCGACGGCCTGCCGGCCGACGTGCTCTCCAAGGCACTGCACCAGGCGAAAGAAGCCCGACTGCAGATCCTCAAGGTGATCACCGACACGATCGCCGAGCCTCGCCCGGCGGTCGCCGACGTAGCGCCCAAGATCGTGTCGCTCGAGATCCCGATCGACAAGATCGGTGAGGTCATCGGACCGAAGGGCAAGGTCATCAACACCCTGCAGCAGGAGACCGGTGCGGACATTGCGGTCGACGACGACGGCGTCGTCGGCACCGTGACCATCGGGGCCAAGGACGGACGCGCGGTCGAAGAGGCCCGTCGTCGCATTGCCCTCATCCTGGACCCGCCCACGCCCGAAATCGGTGCGACCTATCAGGGTCGCGTCGTCAACCTCGCCAAGTTCGGCGCGTTCGTGAGCATCATGCCCGGCCGTGATGGTCTGTTGCACATCTCCAAGATGTCGCCCCTCAACGATGGCAAGCGCATCGGCCAGGTGGAGGACGTTCTCGAGTTGGGTCAGGCCATCGAAGTGAAGGTCGATGACATCGACCCCCAGGGCAAGGTCTCGCTCTCACTCGCCGGCGAGTACGCCGACATGGTGACCGAGGAAAGCGAGCCCCGTTCGCGCGCGCCGCGCGAGAGCGGCGATCGTGACCGTGGCGACCGTGGCGACCGTGGCGGTCGTGGCAGTGACCGTGGTGGCGACCGTGGTGGTCGTGACCGCGACCGTGCGCCACGCGACACTGCCGGTTCGTCGCGTCCCGCCCCCTCGTCGTCGTTTGAAGCGTCCTTTGAGGCCGAACTCGCCGACGCGATCGGTGACCTGGGTCCTGGCGGCCCGTCGCTGTCCGATGGAGATGGTGGCGGACGTCGCAGTCCGCGTCCACGTCGTCGTTAGTTTTCCGATGGGGCCCGTGCCGCCGAGTCTGCGTGACTCGTGCGGCGCGGGCCCCGTTTCTTTCGTAGCGTAAGGAAGTGTCCGAGGCGATGAATCCACCCACGACCAGGTGGTGGCGTCCAATGAGTCGCGCCGATCGGTGGGCCGTCAGCCTGATGATCGTTCTGCCCCTGCTGCTCTTCGGGATCCCGGCCCTGCTGGGACATCCCGCGATCGCCCAGGACAATCTGATCCAGAACTTCCCCCTGCGGGTGCTGACGGGTCAGCAGATTCGTTCGGGGCACCTGCCCCTATTGAACCCGCTCGCCAACTCCGGGACACCGTTGCTCGGCGGAATGAACGCGGGGTCTCTATTCCCGATGACCATGCTCTTCGTGTTCCTGCCCGCGGTCCTCGCTTGGGTGCTGAATCTGGTCGCGGTGTACGTAGCGGCGGCCCTCGGTCTGTTCGCCCTGCTTCGCTGGCACGGCCTGCGTACCATGTCGTCAGCCGTGGCCGCCCTGGTGTTCGCCTACAGCGGTGCGATGGTCGGTCAGTTGGTGCACCTCGGAGTTATCCAGGGATACGCGCTGCTGCCGTGGATGATCCTGGCCCTCTTTTCGATGGCGAGGGCGCTGCGTGGTGTGGCCCACGACGCACCATGGACGAGCCACGCGCGCGCTGGCCTGCCCGGTGCGCTGGGTGTCGCCGCCCTCTGGGGACTCGCGTGTCTCAGCGGTGAGCCACGCGCCATCGCCGAACTGGAACTCGTCACCGTCCTGGTGAGCGCGACGCTGCTCTTTGTTCGCGGTGCACATCAACCAAGGGGCTCGCGCAACAAGGTGACGTTCGGGGCCGGCGTCATCCTGGCGACGGGCTGGGGTGTCATGATCGGGCTTGCCCAGATGTTGCCGGGCTGGAAATTCATCACACAGTCCCAGCGCTCGTCCATCTCCTACAGCTTCTTCGGCGCGGGATCCTTGCCGGTTCGCTGGACATCGATGCTGTTCGACCAGACGATCGTCGGCGGCAACGGCGTATTGCACCAGCCCACCTTCTTCGCCAACTACAACTTGCCCGAGGTGACGGGCTACACCGGCATCCTCGCTCTGGTGGCGGTGTTCGCCTTCCTCGCTCGCTGGACTCGGCGAGGGTGGCGCGGGGAAGACCGGACCTACGTGGTCTATTTCGTGCTCGTCGTGGTCGGCCTCTTCGCCTCGTGGGGAAGTTTCACCCCGCTCGGGCATGTCTTCCAGCACATCCCACTCTTTGGCAGCACTCGCTTGCAGAGCCGCAATATCATCCTCGTGGACCTGGGGGCGACCGCCCTGCTCGGATGGTGGTTGGACCGACTCGAGGCACGTGACGTGGCCGGCGCCGGACTACTTGGACGGCGCCGGGTGGTCACGCTGATCCCGGCCGCGATCGCCGCCGCCCTGTCGGTGGCCATGCTGGTGGCGGGTCCGTGGATCGTCGCCCAACTCGGCGCGTGGACGGGTTCGACCGACCGGGCACGGTACGAGACGCCAACGCTCCTGCTCCAGCTGTTGATCGGTGGTTCGATCATCGTGCTGCTGGTTCGATTCACACGCTCGGCGTACATTGTTCGGTGGTTGAGCGCGATCACTGCTCTTGACGTGCTGGTGTTCCTGCTGTTCTCCGCGACCGGATTCGTCCCGGGTCACGTCAACTACATGCCCTCGCGCTCGAGTGTGACGGCCCTGCTAGGTGGGTTTGGACGATTCGCGTTGGTCGACCCTTCGGGAAATCACCAAGACCAGTTCGAGGACCTCGGCTCGCCGAACTTGAACGTGTTCACCGAGATTCCGAGCATTCAGGGCTACGGCTCCCTGATCGAGCAGGTCTACGGGAACGTGACCGCGTCGCACCCGATGTTCAGCCTCGATCCCTGCAAGCTCGCCGACGGGACCTTTATCCAGTTGCGGCTCGCCTCGTTCGCGATCTCGAACACGGAATTGGCCACGCCGCTGTCACTCGGATCGAGTCGATCCCTGCGGTGTCTTCCGGTGAAGAGCAACATCCGCACGCAGCGCTACTTCGGTCAGATGCTGGCGGTGCGCAACATCACCGTCCAGGGGTTCAACGGTCATCGGGTCTCGACGGGGGTGATCTCGGCTCGCCTGCTCGATGCGTCTGGACGGCCATATGGTCCGACCGTCCGCCAACAGGGCGAAACGATCAACTTCTTCGATTTCGCCCGCAGTGCAAAGCTCTCGTCGGGAGTGCAGATCGACGCGCCCGCAGGAGCCAAGATCTCGTCGACGACCGTCGCCGTGGCGGGTGCATCGAGCGCCACCTATCAACTGAACACACCGTTCCAGCAGGCGCTGTCGTCACCGCTGTGGCACATCACTGACACGGTGGGTACGCTCGCGATCTTCAAGGCGTCGCACGTGCGACCCATCGCCTGGTTTGGCAACAACGTGTCCAGCTCGAAGATTCTCACCATGAAGAATTCCGGCTGGGGCGACTCGTGGATCACGGTCCGCGTGACGCGGTCAACGGTGCTGAAACGTTCGCAGGCGTGGCTGGCGGGATGGCGCGCCACGGCGTTGAATCGCGCGACCGGCGAGATCCGATCGCTGGTCGTCATGCGATCCGGACTGATCCAGCAGGTGACCGTGCCGTCGGGAACGTGGGAGGTGCATTTCCACTATCACGCTCCCTACATCGAGAGTGGCATCGCCGGCACCAGTGCGGGTCTGGTCGCCTGGGCCGTGGCGCTGGCGTACTCGCGTGGCCGGCCGCGTCGGAAGCGAAACAGTAAGGTGCGTGCGTGAAGCGAGTGGCGATTGTCGGCGGCGCGGGCCGGATGGGCCAGGCGCTGGCCCAGGGCCTCGCGGTGCTGAACGAGGTGGACGTCGTGGCCCTGATAGACGTGCACGAGCCCCGTGAGCTCATGGGCGCCCGGTACTACGCGACCCTCGATGACCTCGAGGGGGTCGACGTCGACGTCGTGGTCGACTTCTCCACGCCGAAGGGCGTGGTCCACTCGGCCGAGTGGTGCGCCCGACACGGTGTCGGATTGGTCGTTGGAGCCACGGGTCTCGACGACGTCCAACGCGCCGCCGTCCAGTCCGCCGCCGAACGCGTGGGCGTCGTCATCGCCTCGAACTACTCAATCGGCGCCGTGCTCAGTGAACGGTTCGCGGCCCTGGCTGCGCCCTATTTCGATCGCGTCGAGATCATCGAACTCCACCACGACCGCAAGGTGGACGCCCCCTCGGGAACCTCAATCTCGACCGCCCGCGACATCGCCGCCGCCCGCGCCGCCGCGGGCAAGGCGCCCCTTGAGGATCCCACGATTCGCCAGACGATTGCGGGTGCTCGGGGCGCGGAGGCGCCCGGCGGCATCAAGATCCACTCGGTGCGTCTGCCCGGCTTGGTCGCCCACCAGGAGGTGCTCTTCGGCGGTCCCGGTGAGGGGCTGACGATCCGGCATGATTCCTTCGACCGCCAGAGTTTCGTCCAGGGGGTTGCGTTGGCGGTCGGCGCGGTCGATGCCACGCCACGCTTGATCGACGGCATCCAGTCGCTCATTCTCTAGCGGCCAATCGTCCAAGTGGGGACTGGTAACTTCGTTGTATGAAGACTCCTCAATTCGGACGCGTGCTCACCGCTATGGTGACGCCCTTCGCGCCCGACGGGTCCATTGATTTCGACGTCGCGATTGAATTGGCCGATCGGTTGGTCCACGAGGGCACCGAGGGTCTGGTCATCGCCGGATCGACCGGCGAGGGGACCTCGCTATCGGACGAGGAGAAGCTCGAACTCTTCGCGTGCATCGCCGGGGCCGTCGAAGTGCCGGTGCTCGCCGGTTCCACGTCGTCCGACACCGCCCGTTCGGTGGCCCTGACTCGATTGGTCGCCGCGACCGGCGCGAGTGGTGTGCTCGCCACCACGCCGGCGTACGCGCGGCCCAATCAGGCCGGCATCGCCGCCCACTTCTCCGCGGTGGCCCAGAGCACCGACTTGCCCATCATGCTCTACGACATCCCGTCGCGCACCGGCCGCAAGATCACCTCGGCCACGACGATTGGATTGGTCGAGCGTCATCCGAACATCGTGGCCCTGAAGGATGCGTCGGCCGACCTCGTGTCGGCGGCCCACACCAAGGCGGTCCTCGGGGACCGGCTCGACCTCTACAGCGGCGACGACTCGCTACTGTTGCCGTTCCTGTCCGTCGGGGCCGTGGGCATCGTCTCGGTCGCCGCCCACTGGGCCGGACCGGAGTTCGCCGGCATCGTGCGCAACGTGCTGGGCGGGCACTGGGATGAGGCGCGTCGGTTGAACGAACTCATCGCCGCCAGTTGCGCCTTCGAGGGCACCGAGGCCTACCCGAACCCCATGCCGACCAAGGCCGTGATGCGCGCGCTGGGCGTCGCCGTCGGCCAATGTCGCGCGCCGCACGGACCGAGCGATGAAGCGCTCGATTCCGCCGCTGCCGATATCCTCGCCGTCCTCCGGTCGTCCCGTGGCTAAGGGTCGCGTCCGCATCACGTTCCTCGGCGGACTCGGCGAGATCGGCCGCAACTGCGCCGCGATTGAACAGGATGGTCGCATCGTCGTCATTGACGCGGGCCTGATGTTCCCAGAACCCAACATGTACGGCGTGGATCTGATCCTGCCCGACTTCCGCTGGCTCATCGAGCGCAAGGACCGCGTCGACGCGATCGTGCTGACCCACGGCCACGAGGACCACACCGGGGCACTGCGCTACTTGGTGAAGGACATCAACGTGCCCATCTACGGCTCGGCGTTGACGCTGGGTTTCGCCCGTCACCGACTCACCGAGGCGAAGGTGGCCAAGGATCTCACCTTCATCGAAGTCGCCGACGGCGAACGCCGCAAGATCGGCCCCTTCGAAGTCGAGTTCATCCCGGTCACCCACTCGGTCCCGAGCGCCCACGCGTTGGCCTTTCGCACGGCCGAGGGCATCGTGGTCCACTCGGGGGACTTCAAACTCGACCTGACACCCATCGACAATCGACGCACCGACATCGCCCGCCTGGCCGCACTCGGTGACGAAGGCATCGCCCTCTTGCTCTGTGACTCCACCAACGCCGAGGAGCCGGGGTTCACCGCTTCGGAGCGATCGGTCGGTGGTGCACTGCGACGACTCTTTCTCGAGCGCCCCGAGCGTCGCATGGTCGTCGCCTGTTTCGCGAGCCACATCCACCGCGTCCAGCAGATCATGGACGTGGCCAAGGGACAGAATCGCAAGATCGTCCTGATGGGACGCTCCATGGAAGCGAACGTCAAGTTGGCGCGCAAGCTGAATCTGCTGCGCGTCGACGCGGCCGACCTCATCGACGTCGAGAACATCGACCGGTACCCGCCGGGTGAGGTGTGCGTGATCTGCACCGGCAGTCAGGGCGAGCCCCTCGCGGCGCTCGCGAAGCTGTCGCGTGGCGACGCCCGGTTCATGAAGGTCGGCCCCGACGACACCGTCGTACTGAGTTCGCATCCGATCCCGGGCAACGAGTGGACCGTCGGTCGGGTGATCGACGATCTGCATCGGGCCGCAGCCGAAGTGATCCACTCGGGCAACGAGCCGGTCCACGCTTCGGGTCACGCCCGCCAGGGCGAGTTGCGCACGTATCACCAGTTGTTGCGCCCGAAGAACTTTGTGCCAGTCCACGGCGAGTACCGCCATATGGTTCACCACGCCGAACTCGCCACTTCCATGGGGCTGAGTCCGAAGCACGTGCTGATCTGCGAGGACGGGGATCAGGTCGAGATCACCCCGGCGGGAATCCGCCGGGCGGGTCAAGTGCCCGCCGGATTCCACTACATCGACGGGAGCGCCGGAGACCTGGACGAACGACCACTCGAAGAGCGTCGGATGCTCGCGGAGTACGGCGTACTGCAGATTTCGGCGGGTATCGACCTCGAACGCGGCACCATCGTCCAGCCGATTCGACTGACCGCACGCGGGTGGTTCGAGGGCGAGCACGACCGTGGGTTACTCGAGGGGGTCACCAATGAAGTGCGCGGCGCCATCGATTCCGCACTGCGTGAGGGCAACCGCGACGCCGATTCCTTGAACAAGGTGGCCCAGCGCGCCGCCGGCCGACTTCTGGGTCAGAAGTACCGCCGTCAGCCAGTGCTCCTGACGGCGATCGTCGCTCTCTAGCCCAACTGCCGGTCTACGACTCGCTCTTGTCGGGCTCGCCGTGGTCGGCGTTGTTGCGTCCAGTGCGCCAGAACGCCTTGCGGCTGATCTGGGTTTCGGTGAGTCCGCGGTCAAGGAGTGCGGCGTTGGCCGCCTTCATCACGTTGAATTCACCGAACAGGTAGCCGTGGCCCTCGCCGGTGGGGAGTTCGAAGGCGGCGAGTCCACTGAGGATGCCCGCGGCGTCGCTCATGGCGCGGCCCTGACGGTCGATGAAGATTCCCGTGACGCCGAGTCCCTCGTCAAACGGGGCGGTCAGGGCGTCCTCGGGCGAGTTGATCTCCACGACGAAGACCGCCCGCCCGGGCACTTCGATGCTCTGGGCCATGCGGTAGAAGGCACCGAGGCCGCTGGTGTCGCCGACGAACAGGTGCCAGTCGGCCATGGGGTCGAGGGTGAACTTGCCCCGTGGTCCGACGAGGTCGACTTCGTCGCCGGGCTGGGCGGTCCGCGCCCACTGCGCACCCGGACCCTCGTGAGCGGTCGTCACCCACAGGGTCAGCTGATCGAGCACGGGGTCGACGGCGCGCACGCTGTAGCGACGCCGCACGAACTTGCCTTTCGCGTCGACGAGGCGGACCATCACGTCGTTACCCGGTTGACCCGCGACACTTGCGGCGTGGCCGATGACCACCTCGTGCAGCGTCGGGCTGAGCGCGGTGGCGGAGACGACGTGGGCGACGACGGCGCTGACATCGAGTCGTTGGGCGAGTTCTATCGAGGATTCGTGGGGGGTCGAGTTCACCGGGCCAGCCTAGACAGCGCGCGGCCCGGAGCATCGCTGGTCAGCGTCGGTGGCACCGACGACGAACTCCCGTTCGGTAAGTTGGATGGTTGTGGCGAAGGCACGACATCAGAGCAAGCCGGTGAAGAAGACGGCGGGTCGCGGCCCGACGCGTCCTCGGTCGGCGCCGAGTTCGCCGAGCGTCTGGCAGCGCCACGCTCGTGACCTCGTCGTGGTCGTGCTCGTGGTCCTCGGTTTCTTCGTGGCCCTGGCCGAAGCGGGGGCCCTGGGCCCGGTGGGTCGCGGGGTCGCCAAGGTCCTGTCGCTCGCGTTAGGAGTCGGGCGGTTCGCGCTGCCCGTGATGTTGCTCGGGCTCGGCGCGGCTCTCATCTGGGGCAAGGTCGACGTCGACCGGCCCCGACTGAGCTGGGGCGTCGCCCTGGCGCTGTTCGGTGTGTGCGGATTGAGCGACCTCGCCTCGGGACGACCGGGTCTGCACGCGGACACCCACACGCTCGCCCAAGCGGGCGGATGGCTCGGTGTCCTCGTGGGCGGAGGTCTGCACAAGGCCATTGGCATCGCCGGCGCGACGATCCTGCTCATCGCCCTGCTGGTGGTGGCCGTCATGGTGGGCACCGGGATTGGCCTGCGGGCGCTCTTCGCGGCGGCTGCCGTGGTGGTGCGCTGGCTCACCTCGCACTTGTCGCGGTGGTGGACTGCGCGACCGAAGGACGACCTCGGTTACGGTGACGCCGACGGCGCCGAGGATGAGATCGCCGTTGAGTCCCCGGCCCGTCGGACACGGCGGCGCCAGCCCGAGCCGGTGGTGGAGTCAGCGTCCGGCGACGATGAGAGTGAAGGCGGCCCCTCCGACGACGGATTCTCGGAGTACACGAACGAATACGAGGAGCAGACCGTCCCCCTGGAACCGGTCGGGGTGCCGGCGAAGCCAACGGTCGCTCCGGTGACGATGACCCGGGTCCTCTCGGGGGAGTGGGAGCTGCCGAACCCGGCGCTGCTGGTTCGCACGCGCGAGCAGCGACAGGACCGCGCCGCCATCGAAGCGCTCGGCGCGGAACTGGTCGAGGCACTCGCCGCCCACGGAGTCGACACAACGCTCGTGGGCTTCACGGTCGGACCGACGGTCACCCGCTACGAACTCGAACTCGGACCCGGTGTCAAAGTGGCGAGCGTCACGTCACTCAACAAGGACATCGCCTACGCCATGGCCTCGCCCGAGGTCCGGATTCTGGCGCCGATTCCGGGACGCTCGGCCATCGGCGTCGAAGTCCCGAATCGACAGCGCACCCTCGTCGCCCTGGGCGACCTGCTGGCCTCCGAAGAGGCCGTCGCCGCACATCATCCCCTCGACGTGCCGATCGGTCGGGATATCTCGGGCAAGACCGTCGTCGTAAACCTGGGCGAGATGCCGCACGTGTTGATCTCGGGGGCCACCGGCGCGGGTAAGAGTTCGTGCATCAATTCCATGGTCACCTCGCTCGTGATGCGTGCCACCCCCGACCAACTGCGACTGCTGCTGGTCGACCCCAAGCGCGTCGAAATGGGTCAGTACAATGACCTGCCACACCTGCTCGCCCCGGTGGTCGTCGATCCGAAGAAGGCCGCCGGCATGCTGTCCTGGGCCGTGAAGGAGATGGAGCGCCGTTACGACTTGCTCGCCGAGAGTGGCGCGCGTGACATCACCAGTTACCAGCAGATGATCGCGCGTGGCGAACTCGTGCCCGAACCGACGGTTGCCGAACAGGTCGCCGACGCCATCGAGCGAGCGACGGGACTCGAATCTGACGTGCCGGCGTCGCCCGGTCCCGAGCAGTTGCCCTACATCGTGATCGTCGTCGACGAGCTGAACGATCTCATGATGGTCGCCGCCCGCGACGTCGAAGAGTCCGTGGTGCGCATCGCCCAGATGGCTCGCGCCGTGGGCATCCATCTGGTGCTCGCCACCCAACGCCCGAGCGTCGACGTCATCACGGGCGTCATCAAGGCCAACGTGCCCAGCCGCATCGCTTTCGCCGTGTCCTCACTGGCGGACAGCCGCGTGATCCTGGACCAGGGCGGCGCCGAGCGGCTCATCGGCAAGGGCGACATGCTGCTCGTCACGGCGTCGTCCAATATCGCGCGCCGTCTCCAGGGACCGTGGGTTTCCGAGGAAGAGGTCCACCGTGTGGTCGAAGCCTGGCGGGCCCAGGGCGGTCGTCGCGAGAACGTGGTGGCGCTCGACGTCCCCGTCGGTCGCAACGGCACCGCCGGCGGCAGTGGTGGGGACGATGACGACCAGATCCTGAAGCAGGCGCGCGAATTGGTGGTGCGCACCCAGTCCGGTTCGACGTCGATGCTGCAGCGCAAACTCCGTGTGGGCTTCGCCCGAGCGGGTCGAATCATGGATCAGCTCGAGGAGGAAGGCATCGTCGCTCCCGGCGATGGCTCGAAGGCGCGAAAGGTGCTGATGACGCTCGAAGAGTACGACCAGCAGACGTCGCTGTAATCCGTGGCCCCGCGTAGACGCCGACGTCGGCCCGCATTGTTCGGCCTCTTCACTCGATTCGTATCGATGGTGCTGGGTCTCGCCATCGCCGTTGGCCTCATCGTCGCCATGCAGCTGCCGCTGTTGCATGGCCCGTCGGACTTCACCATGACCATGCGACCCGTGGTTGCGACGACGAACGGGGCGACGCCACTCGCGTGGCCGAACACCGGCAGCGCGGCGCTGTACATCCCGTCGCTCGGTGTGACTAAGAGCTGGAACGATCACGTCGTGCCCATCGCCAGCCTGACCAAGATGATGACGGCCTACGTCACCCTCCAGGCTCTGCCGTTGGCGCCGGGAGAGACTGGACCGTGCGTCACCGTGACGCCCGGCGATGTCGCGACCTTTGCGCAGATGAACTCGACGGATCAGTCGAGTGCGCTGGTGGCGGTCGGTGAACAACTCTGTGAGTCCGTCCTGCTCAGCGGCATGCTGGTGCACTCGGCCGGCAACTACGCCATGATCCTGTCGAGCATGGTGTCACCCTCCTCGAGCGCCTTCGTGGACCGGATGAATTCGACCGCGGCGTCGCTCGGATTGACGTCGACCCACTACGCCGATGAGTCGGGATACTCCGCGGCATCGGTGTCGACGGCCCTCGACCAGGCGCGTTTGGCGGCGATACTCATGCGCTCACCCATCGTTCGCGCCATCGTCGTCCAGCCGAGCGTCACGTTGCCGGTTGCTGGAACGTTGAACTCCTTCACGCCGCTGGTGGGTCTGGACAACGTGATCGGTGTGAAGTCGGGTCGGACCGACGCCGCCGGGGGCTGTGACGTGATGGCCATGACGTTCCAGCTGAACGGGCAGCAGCGCATCGTCTACTCGGTCATCCTCGGCCAGCGCACCGGCGACATGCTCACCCCGGCCGGTTCGGCCGCGCTCGCGTTGGCGAACTCGGCGTTGGCGAACCGGCGGCTCGCCGTCTTCGAGCGCGGCACCGTGGTGGGCCACCTCGGCTGGGGCACGTCCACCACCCCGGTCGTGCTCGCGCACCGACACCGGGTCACCTGGTGGGCCTCGCAAGGACGACTCGTGACCTACGCGTTCGTGCGCAACTTCACCGCTCCCGTCCGCTCCGGCCAGCCGGTCGGCTGGCTGGTGGTGCACGGACTCGACACGCACCGTTACGAGCTCGTGGCGGGCCGGTCGGTCGCCCCACCCACCATCTGGCAACGCCTACGCTGACACCATGCTCGCACGTGTTCCCGCTTCATCGGCCAACCTGGGACCCGGTTTCGACACCTTGGCGGTGGCGCTGAACCTCTACATCGAGGTTTCGGTCGAGCCCGCCGCGGCCTTTGCGATCACCAGTGAGGGCTTCGGGGCTGGATTGTTCGACGACCCGAGTCACCTGGGTGCGCGAATCGCCCAGCGGGTGCTCGGCCACACGAACTTCAAGATCCACGTAAAGTCCGACATCCCGTTGTCGCGCGGGCTCGGATCGTCGGCGGCGCTCGCAATCGCCGCCGCCGCCGCCGCGGGCGCCGCGGACCCATTGGCTATTGGGACCGAAGTGGACGGACACGCCGAGAACGCCGCCGCCTCCTTGATGGGCGGGCTGGTGGTGGCGAGCGTGCACGAACACGATGGCATCGTCGCGAGGTCGCTGCCCCTCGACGAGGCGTGGCGCTTCGTCGTGGTCATCCCCGAGCAGGAACTGGCGACGGTCGACGCGCGACGCGTATTGCCCAAACAGGTGCCGTTCGCCGACGCCGTGCACAATCTGAACTCGATGGGTCTGCTGATCGCGGGTCTGGCCGACCACCACTCATTCGTGGCCTCGGCGATGGAGGACCACTTGCACCAGCCGTATCGGATGAGTCTTCTGCCCTTCGCCGCGCCACTGCTCGAGAACCTGCGTCTGGCGGGCGCGGCGGGGACCTGCTGGTCCGGTGCCGGCTCGACCATGCTCGCACTAGTGACCACTGACACCGCCGACGACGTCGCGACCGCGGCGCGGGACTTTCTCATCGAACACGCTGTCGCCGGAACGGTGCATGTCCTCGAAGCGGACCGCACCGGGCTGGTGACTCGTTGAACGGGGCATCGACCTCGAGTCGAACGCGCGCGGTGGGCGGCGTCGGCTTCATGTTGCTCGGCGCCACGATCATGCAATGGTCGGCGGCGATCGCGTCGGGACTGTTCGGGGTGATGGCGCCGTCGGCCGCGAGTGCGTGGCGCATCTTGATCGGTGCGGTGGTGTTGCTCGTATTCGTACGACCGAACGTCCGGGGCTGGAGCCGCCATCAGTGGATGTGGGCGTTCACCCTCGGTGGTTCGGTGGCCTTCATGAACCAGTGTTTCTACCAGTCGCTCGCGCGCATACCCCTGGGGGCGGCGGTCGCCATCGAGTACCTGGGGCCCTTCCTCGTCTCGGCGCTGGGGAAGCGGACGCCGCGCCACCTCGCTTTCGTGGCGCTCGCCGGTATCGGCGTGCTGGCCATCGCCCGCCCGGGGGCCGGACTGAACTTCTGGGGTGTGGCGTTCGCCGCGGGATCTGGTCTCGGGTGGGCCGGCTACGTGTTCGCCGCCCACCGGGTGGGGGGCCAGGCCGAGGGTTTCGGCGGCCTCGCGGTTTCGATGACCGTCAGCGGCATCTTGACGCTGCCCATGTCGCTCGGATCGTCGTCATTCGTGTTCAGTCATCCGAGCGTCTTGCTGCGTTTGTCGCTGGTCGCGGTGATGGCGATCGTGCTGGGGTTCGCTTTCGAGCTGCAGGCCCTGCGACGACTCCGTCCCGCGACGGCGGGGGTCATTTTCGCCTTGGATCCGGCCATGGCCTTCGGCATCGGGTTCATCCTGCTCAATCAGGGCATCACGCCCTGGGACGCGCTGGGCATGATCTGCGTGGTGATCGCGGGGGCCGGGGTGACCTACGACGCCGCCAGCGCTGACGCGGTGGTCGCTCAGTAGGCTGGGGCGGTGGAAACACCGAAAACATTCGCGATTCGGACCTTCGGGTGCCAGATGAACGAACACGATTCGGAACGTCTGGCGGGTCTCATGGTTGAAGACGGCATGGTCCCCGCGACGAGCGACGCCGAGGCCGACGTCGTCATCTTCAACACCTGCACCATCCGCGAGAACGCGGACCTGAAGCTCTACAGCGCCCTCGGCCAACTGAAGAGCCTCAAGGAGCAGCGCCCTTCGATGCAGATCGCCGTCGGCGGGTGCATGGCCCAGAAGGATCGGGGCGAGATCCTGGAACGCGCAGGCTGGGTGGACGTGGTCTTTGGCACCCACAACCTCGCCTCGGCACCGCGCCTGCTCGAGCGCGCGCGCCGCGACGGTCCGCTCGTCGAGGTCTGGGACGCACCCGATCCCGAGTCCAGTCGGGACATGGCGCCCGCCCTCTACGCGGTTCGCGAACTGAGTTTTGCGGCGTGGATGACCATTCAGACGGGTTGTGACAACACTTGCGCCTACTGCATCGTGCCCTCGGTGCGCGGCGAGGAGATCAGTCGGCCCTTCGACGACCTCATCGCCGAGGCGACGATGCTCGCCAACTCCGGGGTGACCGAGGTCACCGTGCTCGGCCAGAACGTGAACTCCTACGGACGCGACATCACCGGCCGGCGCCCCTTGTTCGCGGACTTGCTGCGCGCGCTCGGCGAGGTCGAGGGGATCGAGCGGATTCGGTTCACCAGCCCCCACCCGAAGGACCTGCGTCCCGAGACCATCGCCGCGATGGCCGAAACGCCGGCCGTCTGTCCCCAATTGCACCTACCCCTCCAATCGGGGTCCAACGAGGTGTTGCGGGGCATGCGCCGTGGGTATACGGCGGAGCGCTACCTGGAGCGACTCGCCCGTGCCCGTGCCGAAATCGAGGATCTGGCCGTGACGACCGACCTCATCGTGGGTTTCCCCGGCGAGACCGACGAACAGTTCGCCGAGACCCTCGAGGTGGTCGCCGCCTGCGAGTTCGACTCGGCGTACACCTTCATCTTCTCACCACGCGAAGGCACCCGGGCCGCCGACATGACCGAATCGTTTGTGGCCGACGACGTCATCAAGGAACGTTTCGCGCGGTTGAAGGAGATCCTCGACCGATCGGCGTTGCGCAACCACGCCGCGCGCGAGGGACGTCGCGAGGAGGTCCTTGTGGAGGGGCCGTCCCGCCGCAATGACCAGATGCTGTCTGGTCGAACCCGCCAGGGCAAACTCATTCACTTCGCACCGGGCGATCAGGGACTGCGCGCGGGTTCGTTGGCGCTGGTCGACGTCGTGCACGGCGCGCCCTATCACCTCTTGGGTGAGTTCCACTCGGTCATACGGCCACCACGGCACAAGACCCGCCTCACCCTGCTCAGCTCGTGATGAACCACGGCGGGATGGCGGTCGCCCTGGTCGGCCCCACCGCGTCAGGCAAGTCGGCGCTCGCTCACGAGATCGCCCTTCAACAGCGTGGCGTGGAGATCCTCTGCGTCGACGCCATGACGGTGTACCGGGGAATGGACCTCGGCACCGCCAAACCGACCGCCGAGGAGCGTCGAGCGGTCGGCTACCACCTTCTCGATCTCGTGGACCCCGCCGAGGAGTTCACCGTGGCCCAGTTCCAGAGTCACGCGCGCGACGCGGTCGACGAGGTCTGGCTCACCGGCGGATCGGCCCTGTACGTCGGTGGTACCGGACTCTACGGTCGCGCCGTCCTTGACCAGCTCGAGATCCCTGGTCAGTTCCCCGACGTTCGACGGGAGCTCGACGCGCGGGCGTCGGCGGGACTCGAGGTGCTCTATGAGGAGTTGACCGCGCTCGATCCGCTGGCGGCGAGTCGCATGGAACCAACGAATGCGCGCCGCATCGTGCGAGCGCTCGAGGTCTGTCGCGGTTCGGGCCGGCCGTTCTCCTCCTACGGAGAGGGTCTCCTCACCTACGGACCGGTACGGGTCGTCCAGATTGGACTCGATGTCGAGCTCGAGGAGCTGGATCGGTGGATCGAACGCCGCTTCCACGACTGGATGGAGCAGGGACTGCTCGAGGAAGTAGAGCGACTCGCCGCGGCACCGGCCGGACTTGGGCGCACCGCGCGCCAAGCGGTGGGCTATCGCGAGTTGTTGGCCCACGTGGAGCAGGACGCCCCGCTCGCGGACTGTGTGCGCGATGCCATCACCCACAGCCGACGACTGGCTCGACGACAGCGTTCGTGGTTCCGGCGAGATCCCCGCATCGAATGGTTCGCCGAGGCCGACAAGGCCCGGCGGCGACTGCTGGAAGTGCTGACTAGCCCCGACGGGTTCGTGCGAGACTAGGGGCAACGATGACACTTCGCTCCCTACAAAAGTGGCACGGCGCGGGAAATGATTTCCTCGTCGACGTGGTCGAGAACAGTACCGAGTCGGGATGGGACGCGGACCGGGCGCGGGCGGTGTGCGCGCGCACGACCGGCGTCGGAGCCGACGGCCTCCTCGTGGCGACGGTGGGTTCGCGGGTGACCATGGAACTCTTCAATGCCGACGGGACGCCCGCGGAGATGTCGGGTAACGGAATCCGCTGCCTGGCCGCGGCCGTGCGCCGGACGACCCGGGCGACCTGGGACTCGCTCGAAGTCGACACCGCCGCCGGTATCCGCACGGTGCACCTCACGATGGACGGAGCGTCGGGTTGGGGCAGCGTGGATATGGGCGACGTCACCTTTCACGACGACCTGGACGGTGCCCTCGGCGTGGCTGACCTCGGCAATCCTCACGTGGTGGTGCTGGACGACGCCAGTTGGGACGAGGCCACGTGCGAGCGAATCGCCGACGGCCTCTCCGCGCAGGTCGGTGGCGCGAACGTGGAGTTCGTGACGTTGTTGGGCCCGGACCACCTCGCCCTGCGCGTCATCGAGCGCGGCGTCGGCTGGACCCTCGCCTGCGGGACCGGGTCGTGTGCGAGCGCGGCGGTGGCGCACCGCGCGGGGCTGACGGGCACGGAAGTGACGGTGGAGAATCCCGGTGGGACGCTCGGTGTGACGCTGCGCGATGGCCGCGCCACGCTCCGTGGGCCGGTGCAGTTCGTCGCCAACGTAGAGTGGCTCGAAGTTTGACGTACATACCCAATACCCTCATCGATCGCACGTTCCGCGAGAAGATCGTGCTGGTCGGTGTCTTGTTCCCCGGGGTCACCCCGGAAGCATTGGACCACCAACTCGACGAACTGGCCCTGCTGGTCGACACGGCGGGGGCCGACGTGGTGGCGCGCGTGATTCAGCGCCGCGATGCGCCGGACCCGGCCACCTTCCTTGGATCGGGCAAGGTGGCCGAGTTGCGCGAGATCTGTCTCGCGGTCGACTCGGACACCGTCGTGTTCGAACACAATCTCTCGCCGGCCCAACAGCGAAACCTCGAGAAGATTCTCGGGCGGACCGCGATCGATCGGACGGCGGTGATCCTCGACATCTTCGCTCAGAATGCCCGCACGCCCGAGGGCAAGGCCCAGGTCGAGTTGGCCCTGCTGCAGTACCGCCTGCCCCGACTTCGGCGAGCCGGTGGATCACTCTCTCAGCAGGCTGGTGGCATCGGCACCCGCGGTCCCGGAGAGACCCAGTTGGAGACCGACCGCCGTCGCCTGGTCAATCGAATTCACCACATTCAACGCGAACTCCAGCAGATCGAGAAGACCCGCGATGTCCAGCGTCAGGGCCGCGAACGGGGCCGTCACCGCGAGGTGACCCTGGTTGGCTACACGAACGCCGGGAAGTCCTCGATGTTGAACGCGTTGACCGACGCCGACGTCGTCGCCGAGAATCGGCTCTTCGTCACCCTCGACCCGCGCACGCGCCAACGTCAACTGCCGGGCGGCGAGACGATCTTGTTCACCGACACGGTGGGCTTCATTTCCAACCTGCCCCACGACCTCATCAAGGCCTTCATGAGCACCCTCAAGTCCGTCCAATTGGCCGACCTGTTGGTGCACGTGGTCGACGGTGCCAGTGACGACGCGGAACAGCAGATCGCCGCGGTCCACGAGGTCCTGCGCGAGATTGACGCCGATCAGGTGCCCGAACTGCTGGTCTTCAACAAGGCCGACGTCCCGGGGTCGCGCGCGAGGGACCTGGCGAAACTCCACCCGGGCAGCGTGTGGGTATCGGCGGTGACGGGGGAGAACATCGACGAGCTGATCGCCACGATCGGCGAGCGTCTGCGCACCAACGACCGTGTCGTGGTCCTTCACCTTCCGCTTGACCGGGGTGATCTGATGGCGGCCGCGCACCGCGAGGGCGAAGTGTTGACCACGACGACGACCGACGACTACGTGGAGGTGCGTGTCGTACTCGACCCGGTGGGCGTAGCCCGCTTCGCCGAGTGGCGAGTTCCCGCATGAGTTTCACGCCGCCGCCCTACCCCTACGATCGCCTGGAGGTCTTGAAGCGGTCCGCCGAACGCCTCGACGGCGGGTCCATCGACTGTTCGATCGGCACACCGGTCGATGCGCCGCCCCCCGCCGTGATCGAAGAGCTCGCCCGGGCCGCGGGGGCCCGTGGTTACCCGCCGTCGGCGGGCACCCCCGACTACCGCGAGGCGTGCGCAGACTGGATGAATCGACGCTTCGATGTGACGGTACGCAGTGACGACGTGGCGGCCTGCATCGGCACCAAAGAGTTCGTGGGCACCGTGGCGGGATACCTCCATCTGCGCAGTCCTGATCGCGACACGGTGCTCTATCCGGCGGTGAGCTACCCGACCTACGCCATGGGCGCCACGTTGGCGGGACTTCGCTCGGTCCCGGTCCGCATGGTCGGGGGCCGCCTGGACCTCGACTCGATCGGCCCTGACGACATCGC
>Ga0307375_10000987_pt1 | contig 32497 bp, 27 predicted proteins | sample TR1MG_FD_202531 | JGI IMG/M metagenome (GOLD analysis project Ga0307375, IMG submission 202531) | Soil microbial communities from Risofladan, Vaasa, Finland - TR-1 | ecosystem: Environmental > Terrestrial > Soil > Coastal area > Acid sulfate soil | place: Finland: Risofladan, Vaasa | collected... | reverse complement strand
GATCGGACTTACGCGGCGGCTAACCTGTGCGTCAGCTCATGGCACACAACGGCGGGCCTGCACGTACCGAAAGCAGCCCACCGTAAAAAATGAATTATTGTGGCTGATGGTTACGTGTTCAACTGTGTTTTCTTGACTTATGTAATCGTTCGATTACAATTAAACCATGATTTCGATTAAACCGCTTCCTGAATTCACCGTATGGCTCGACGAGCTGGCTGACGAGTCTGTGCGTGGAGTTGTTATCGCACGTATTAAGCGCTTATCACTAGGTTTAATGGGCGATGTAGAGCCTGTTGGAGGGGGCGTATCGGAACTTCGTATTCACTTGGGAGCTGGCTGGCGTATTTATTTTACCCAACGTGGAAAAGAGGTGATCGTATTACTGGCAGGCGGCTCCAAGCGCACCCAGAAAACCGACATCAAGCGAGCCAAAGACTTGGCTGCGCAGCTGGTTTAGCCATGAGGAGACAACGATGAAACCAATCAAAGTGGATGACTTACCTGAGTTCGATGCTGCACCGTATCTTGGCAGTGAAGAGGCGATTGCAGCTTACCTGACAGATATTATTGAGGCAAACAATCCAGCGCTTCTAGCTTCGGCGCTTGGGGATATTGCTCGTGCTCGTGGTATGGGCGAAATTGCCAAGGCGTCCGGCATCTCCCGCGAGGCATTGTATAAAGCGTTACGGCCTGGTGCGCAACCACGTTTCGACACCATCAGCCGTGTTTGTACAGCCTTGGGAGTTCGCTTGGTGGCCCAGGCTGCCCATGCGCCGGTGTAATGCTTGATAGATAGGTCGCACAATTCAGACTCCGTATTTCAAACACCAAATAAATCACCCTCGCCCGGCAGTGCCCAGCTGGAATTACAGGCAGCGCAGCAAAACTTCCCTGACCTCCCCGTCAGTCAGCACGACGGGATTGGTCTTCATACTGCTGCCACGGCAATTCGCCACGATCAGGTCGAGATCGGTTTCGCGGATGCCATAGGCGGACAGTGGCGGCACCTTCATCCTGGCCGTCCACTCCTTGAGCGTTTGCACCAGAAACGCCCGCGCTTCGATATCATCCATATGGGACTTGCCGCTAAACAGGCGGCCGACCTGAGCGTATCTTGCCAGCGCCGGGCTATCCGGTTCCCGTTCTTCCAGCGCGTTGATATTGATTTCCGTCGCCACGGCGAGGGTCGCACCGCAGGCGATGCCGTGAGGGATAGGAAAGAATGCCCCGAGCGGCGCCGCCAATCCGTGCACGGAGCCCAGTCCGGCCTGGGCCAGGGTGATGCCGGAAAGCAATGAGGCATAGGCCATGCCGGAACGGCCATCCGCCCTCTTTTCGTTGCCGTCGTACCAGTCCAGCAGCCCGTCCCGCACATATCCCAGGCCGCTCAATGCCAGCGCATCGGTCACGGGATTGGCGCGTGTCGAGACGAAGGATTCCAGCAACTGGGTCAACGCGTCCATGCCATTGGCGGCAATCAGTTCAGGCGGGCAGCTTGCGAGCAACGCCGGATCGACCACCGCATACCGGGCCACCAGCAAATCATCGCGGAAAGACTTCTTGAATCCATCCGGCCCATGCAGGCTGAGCACGGCATTCTTGGTGGCTTCCGAACCGGTGCCTGCGGTGGTCGGCATGGCGATGAACGGCAGCGACGGCCCCGAATAAGGCAACTCCGGGCCGACGCCTTCGAGATAATCCATCACCGAATTGCCGTGAGGCAGCAGCCCGGCGATCGCCTTGGCGGCATCCAGCGCGCTGCCGCCGCCGATGCCCAGCACCACTTCGATGCCGGCATGGCGATACACCCTGACTGCCTGATCTACCAAGCCAGGAGACGGCTCTTCCACCACCGCCATATCCTCCCACGACAGCCCCTGCCCCTTCATGGCGTCGATCAGGGCCTGCCAATGCAACGAGGCGCGGAACGATTTGCCGCCGGTCACGATCAGGACACGACGGCCGAATTGCCGGAGCAGCCCCGGCACCTGATCGATGCTGCCCTCGCCGAAGACGATCCGGGGCAAGCCAGAAAGGGAAAAGGGGGATATCATGTCAGCTACAATTCAAATCAGATGGAAAGCCTGATTTTACTGGATTTGCACAAACCCGGAACAACAATGCAAAATTCGGGGTACAAAACCAACCGCTGGTCATGACCGAACACGGCGCGACGAGGATGGGAATCAGAAAAGAGCCGCGGATTCTGCTCATGAATGAATTTTATGAAAACAATCGATACAGAACGGCCTGAATGATGGCTAAAGCAAGACTTACCCGGCTGAAAAACGCCGGCACGACTGTCCTGAAGCCGCTGATCGATCTGCAGGAACGGGAAAAACATCGCCTGCGCGGCGAAGTCTTGCAAATCAGGGGGCTGATGCCGCTATTGATGAAACCGCGCAACAATGAACCCTGGAGCCAGGCCGACCGCGAGGAAATCCTGCGCTACATGCGGCAGCTTTCGACTCTGAGCCCCTACCTCATCCTGCTGGTTTTGCCGGGATCGTTCATCCTGCTGCCACTGCTCGCCTGGTGGCTGGACCGCCGCCGCACCCTGCGGCCTCCGAGCGGCGAGCCCCCCACAATCGCCAAGAGCATTCAGGAAACGCCAGAATCCTAGGCGAATATTTCATTGCCGGGCTGACTCTAGCTGTTTTACCGCGAGTGGAATGCCTGTCGCTGAAATGGGTGGCGTTTCTCGCAATTATTGGCGTCGAAAGCCGTCCGCTTGGTGATGGTTCAATCCCCTAAGCGGGCCAAATCTTTCGATTCGTTCGATGCAATCAACTCCGGGTGGTCATCTTTCCTGGGCACTGCCAGAAGCCCCAGCCTGATTGTGCAGCGTTGCGTGCAATCCTTGCTGCAGTCGGCAACCAGGCCTTTCAGGGTAGTCCGGATTTCCTCCAGCACCACAAGCTGGTTCTCGATGGTCTTTAATTTCTTTTCAGCCAGCATTTTGGCCGCCTTGCAATTCGCGGTATCTACATGCGGCGCCAGCTCCGCGATTTCGGCCAGGGTAAATCCCAATTGCTGGGCACGTTTGATAAGATGAACCCGCCCCACATCCCGGTCGGAATAGCAGCGAAAGCCTCCCATCAGGGGCTTGGCAGGACAATCCAGCAGGCCGCGTTTTTGATAATAGCGGATGGTCTCAACGCACACTCCCGCCTCACGGGCCAATGTACCAATGGTAAGTGGACATTTCTTCGACATGGCAATCCCTCATTTCTTTTGACTCCTGATGCCCGTTTGATTCCAGAGGCTGCCCCTATGTGTCACGATACTTGCCGATTTAAACTCTGTACCATGGTGCAGAGTCAAGCGCCATCCGCGCCTAGACAAGCGCCCATCCCCCTTCCCGTGGTTATAAAACCTTGTCATTAACCGCGCCTTCTCGCTTTTAATAGTAGACTATTCTTGTCGGCTATGGCCGCATCCTCCCACTGGCTTGCGCGAAACCTCCACAGCAACTGAACTGACGACATCGCCATATCCACTTGACTCTGCACCATGGTACGGAGTTTAGGCTTTACGCTTGTAGAAAAGTAACCTGGATTATGCGGAGCAAGAGGAGTGAGGATGAGCCATGACAGGAAAGGTTACGCTTACCATCGGCAAGCTAGCCCGTGAGGCGGGAGTGTGCGTTGAGACCATCCGCTATTATCAAAAACGCGGCCTGCTGAACCAACCCAGCAAACCGAAAATAGGTGGATTCCGCTCCTACACCGAAAATGATGTGGAGCGGATCCACTTCATCAAGCGAGCCCAGCGGATGGGTTTTACCCTGGCCGAAATCGCGGAGCTGATCGCCCATACGGACAGCAAGAACTGCCATGCAGCCAAGATGCTGGCGGAAAAAAAACTGAAAACGATTGAGAGCCAGCTTGTGATCCTGGAGAAGGTTCGGGAAACCCTGAAAAGCCTGGTTGTCGGTTGCCGCTGGGATTGCCCGCGATCATGCCAGGTTCTCCGAAAATTTCATGGCAGGCCGTCACTTCAAGAATAACGCGCCCTTTACCGACTCCTCGGAAAAGCCGGAGGCAATATCTGAAGATCCTGACAACGCGAAATGGATCTCGATGAAATTGCTGATAGTTGATGAATCCGAGGAAGTTCGTGACTGGGTAAGCGAAATAATCGCCGACGGATATCGTCTGCAAGCCGTGGAACTGGCAAAGACCCTGAGAAAAGCGGCGACGATTCTCCGGTCAATCAATCCGGATATTGTCATTCTGGACGTGCATTTACCGGACGGATGCGGGACTGACTTCTTGTCGGACATCCGGAGCATGCAGCCACAGGCCAGGACCATCGTCCTGACCAATCATTCGCATGTGTATTACCAGTTAAAGGCCCATCGTGCAGGCGCGGACTATTTTTTCGATAAATCGATAGGCCCCATGATGTTGAAAACCGTTCTGGAACATCTGGGGAGGCAGCATGCGCAAAGAGCCTCCCGGGGCATAACGTGCCTGACTGGATATCCTGAATGCAGCCAGTGAAATTATATTGGTTGCATCCCCTGCCGCTTGGGGTGCTTGCGGCCATTCTCTTGCTGGTCAGTGGTGGTATCGCGTGGACCAACATGGTATTGGTGGGCACCATGGTTTTTTTGGGGATGCTCTCGGGGCGTCGATTGTCCATGCGACAACAACGGGCAATAGCCATCGCCATCGAGGAAGAAAAACGCAAAATAGAGAACGCGCGGCACGCATCGGCAACCGATTTCATTGTCAGCCTTGAACGCTTTTGCGGCAGCGTTACACCTGTTTGGATCAAGCAAATCGAAGATGCCCGAAAACAAATGGAGAATACGATCTTCTCGCTTGTTGAGCGTTTCCTGGAAATGACTGCGAAGATCGAGAATGCCCTTGCCGTTTCCGGTCATGCCGCAGGCGGCACAATGGCTGAAAGCGGCGAGACCGGATTGGTTGCCGCACTTGTCCAAAGCGAAACCGACCTGAAGGCCGTGGTCGATTTCCTGAAAACCGCGACGCGCGACCGGGAGTCTATGCTCGGTGAAATCAAGCGCCTGTCTCAATTCATCGACGAACTCGACAGCATGGCGACCGATGTAGCCAAGGTCGCGGGCCAGACCAATCTGTTGGCGCTTAATGCCGCCATCGAGGCCGCCCGTGCCGGTGAGGCGGGCCGGGGGTTCGCCGTGGTGGCGGATGAAGTACGAAAATTATCCGCGCTTTCCGGCACGACCGGCAAGCGGATCAGCGACAAGGTCGGCGTAGTCAGCACGGCCATATCTTCGGCGTGCCACGCGGCTGAACAGACTGCGGCACATGATGGAGAGTTGGTTGCCAAGTCGGAATCCATCGTGCATGGGGCGCTGGATGGTCTGAGAGGCTTCGCGCACGGGCTGGTCGAGTCGGACGATATCCTGCGACGTGAAAGCGACGGCATCAAGACGGAAATCTCGGCATTGGTGGTCGAACTGCAATCCTATGACAGATTCAATCAAATATTGGCTCATGTGCGGGACAGTATCAGCAGCCTGCCGGCCCATTTTGCGAACAATCGGCAGCAACTGCTTGGTGGCGACAACCAGGAGCCTATCGACATCGATGGTCTACTGGCAGGATTGCAAACTGTCATTCATGACGACGGGCTTGAGCAAAGTCGCTTTCAAGTTTGCAGCCAGCACTGTGACGATTCCGGCATTACGCTTTTTTAACGGGGCAAAGAATGCGCGACATGGACACCTCCATCATCGATTTGCTGTGCAAGGACCAGCTCAAAGTTCTGCTGGAAATACATTCCATCCTGATGACCCGTGATACGAATGAAACGGCGCTGTTTCAAAGAATTTGCGACAGGCTGATTGAATTGCGCCCCTATCGCATGGTGTGGGTGAAAAAACAAGCCGCCGAAGGCGAAACAACAATCGTGGCGGAGGCGGCCGAGGCTGTGCCGCAACAAAAAGAAATCGCCTGCGGGAGCGGAAACGACTGTCTCTCGAGCAGCAACATGCCAAATTATCTGCCGGAACCAGCAGTGATCTCAGTGGAGATTTCCAGCAGCCTGAATCTGATGCCTTGCAAAAAACCAGCCAGGGAATTCCAGGCCGGCTCAATCCTTTCGCAACGGCTCATGGTCGGGACGCAATGCATAGGGGTGATTTCGGTCCACACCAGGGACATGGATGACGATAGCCAGGAACAGGCGCTGCTTCACCTGCTGGCGCGGGACATCAGCTTCGCCATAGCGATGTTGCGGAAGTTTGCTGCAATAGAAACGGCCCCAAAAGAGTTAACGCTCGCAGGCGCAGTATTTGATAGTGCTCTGGAGGGCATAATCATCACGGACGATAGTGGAAAAATTTTAGCGGCCAATCCCAGTGTCTGCCTTATTAGCGGATATGACATGATGGAACTGGTCGGGCAAACCCCAGCCATTTTCAAGTCCGGCCACCATGACCGGGACTTTTATGCGGAAATGTGGGGCCGCCTTAAACAGATCGGCCGTTGGCAAGGAGAAATCTGGAACAAGCGAAAAAACGGCAACGTCTACCCGCAATGGCTGAGCATTTCTGCTGTGCGAAACGAATTGCTGGAAGAAGATCACTATATTGCGGTTCTAACCGACATCTCGGAAATAAAACAAGCGGAAGAACGCCTCCACCACCTGGCATTTCACGATGAATTGACCGGCCTGCCCAACCGGACGCTATTCAAGAAACACCTTAACCAGGCCATTGCGCACGCACATCGCAGCGGCGAAAAATTGGCCGTGCTGTTCCTGGATATCGATAATTTCAAATTCATAAACGATTCACTCGGACACTCCGAGGGAGATGCGCTGTTACAGGCCGTGGCCGAGCGGCTTACTCACAACATTCGCGAAGATGACATCGTGTCGCGCTTGGGAGGCGACGAATTTACCATGCTGTTAGAGGGCATAAACGGTGAGCAGGGCGCCGCCGCGATTGCGCAGAAGATCATGACTGCGATGTCCCTTCCTGTCGCCCTGGGAGGGCAGGATCTGTGCATTACAAACAGCATAGGCATCAGCCTTTACCCGGATGACGGAACCACGCCGGAGGTGCTGATGAAGCATGCCGATACGGCCATGTATCACGCCAAGAGCCAGGGCAAGAACAACTTCCAGTTTTATACGGACAAAATGAACATCCATGCGACAGAGCGCCTGGCTCTGGAGCGCGACTTACGCGCCGCATTGAATCGCGGCGAGTTTTTGATGTACTACCAGCCCCAGGTGGCGCTCGATGACGGAAAAATCTGCGGTGCCGAAGCCTTGTTGAGATGGCGACGCAACGATCAAATGATCTCGCCGGCGGAATTTATTCCGGCCACGGAGGAAAGCGGGCTGATCATCCCTATCGGAGAATGGGTGCTGCAAACGGTCTGCCTGCAAAACAAGGTGTGGCAGACGCGGGGTTTGCCGCCGCTACGTGTGGCGGTCAACCTTTCCACACGGCAGTTCCGCCAGAAAGGGTTGGCGGAATTGATCGGTAGCCTGCTGCAAGACATTGGCCTTGACCCTCGCTGCCTGGAATTGGAGTTGACCGAGGGGGCGGCCATGCAGAACCCGGAAGAAGCCGCTGCGATACTGAAGGCGTTAAAGAAAACGGGAATTCGCATCTCAATCGACGACTTTGGCACCGGGTACTCGTCTCTCAGCTACCTGAAGAAATTTCCCCTCGATACGTTAAAAATCGACCAGTCATTCGTCCGTGACATCACCACCGACCCGAACGATGCCGCCATCGTGCAGGCTGTGATCGCAATGGCTCACGGCCTCGGCCTCAAAGTGCTGGCAGAAGGAGTTGAAACGCAGGAGCAAGCGGCATTCCTTCATTTGCACAAATGCGACATGGCGCAGGGTTATTACTTCGGCCGTCCAATGCCGGTAGATGCATTTTATGAGTTGATTATTGGATCGACGGAGACAAAAGCCCGGACACGAGCATTGCAACCGCTTTAAAACCCGCTGAAGCGCAAAACCCAGCGCTACGAACACGCAGGCATACTTTGCGGCGACATCTTGAGCAGGCATTCATTCCGGCCACCGGCTCACTCGCCGATCAAATGCAGCATGACATTGCGCGACCGCGATTCGTAGCGATGTTCATAAACAAAAACGCCCTGCCAGGTGCCCAGCACCGGCGCACCGTCGACGACGGGGATGGAAAGATGAATCTGGGTCAAGGCGGTGCGCACATGAGCGGCCATATCGTCCTTCCCCTCCTGGCGGTGCTGAAAAACCGGGTCGCCATCCGGCACCAGCCGCGCGAAAAATCGCTCAAGATCGGCCTGTACGCTGGGATCGGCATTTTCCTGGATCATCAGACTGGCGGAAGTATGGCGCATGAACACCGTCAGCATGCCCGAATGGATGCCGCTTAAACGCACCCACTGGCGGATTTCCTGGGTAATCTCGTGCATTCCCCTGCCCGGGGTGGAAACTGAAATCTGGTGATGTATCTGGCGCATGGAATACCAACAATAAAAAAGCCGACAAGAATGCATTTTACATCCCTGCCGGCCATTGTTGCCATATCATGCAGGAGCGGTCGCCCTCGCCACGAATATCACCCCTTGGTGAAGCTGAACTTGCCATCCCGGAAATCGACCTCGATGGTGTCCTTTGCGGCAAAATGCCCGGCCAGTATTTCTTTCGCCAGGGCATTTTCCAGATGCGACTGGATTGCCCGCTTCAAGGGCCGTGCGCCGAACACCGGATCGAAGCCGGCAGTGGCGAGTTCGGTGAGCGCGGCATCCGACACCTCCAGCTTCATCTCCATGGCTTCCAGACGCCGTGTCAGGTACTGCATCTGGATCGCGGCGATGGACTTGATATGCTTCTCGTCCAGCGCGTGGAACACCACCACTTCATCGATGCGGTTGATGAATTCAGGCCGGAAGTAGTTTTTCACCTCGGCCATCACTGCCAACTTGATGACCTGATAGTCGTCGCCGGCCATCTGCTGGATCATCTGGCTGCCCAGGTTGGAAGTCATCACGATCACGGTGTTCTTGAAGTCCACGGTACGACCCTGGCCATCGGTCATGCGACCATCGTCGAGCACTTGCAGCAGCACGTTGAACACGTCCGGGTGCGCCTTCTCCACCTCGTCCAGCAGGATCACGCTGTAAGGCTTGCGCCGCACCGCCTCGGTCAGGTAGCCGCCCTCCTCGTAACCGACATAGCCGGGCGGCGCGCCGATCAGGCGCGAAACGCTGTGCTTTTCCATGAATTCGGACATGTCGATGCGAATCAGGTGATCCTCTGAATCGAACAGGAATCCGGCCAGCGCCTTGCACAGTTCGGTCTTGCCGACACCGGTCGGGCCGAGGAACAGGAACGAGCCATAAGGCCGGTTCGGGTCGCCCAGCCCGGCGCGCGAGCGCCGGATCGCATCCGCCACCAGGCGCACCGCCTCATCCTGGCCAACCACGCGCTGGTGCAGCGCATCTTCCATTTGCAACAGCTTGTCGCGCTCGCCTTCCATCATTTTGGAGACGGGTATCCCGGTGGCGCGCGACACCACTTCGGCGATTTCTTCCGCGCCGACCTCGGTGCGCAGCAACCGGTGGGCCGGCTTGTTTGCCTGCTCGGCGCTATCGGCGTGCTTCAGTTGCGCTTCAAGTTGCGGGATCTGGCCGTACTGGATTTCCGATACCTGCTGCCAGTCACCCTTGCGGGTAGCCGCCTCCATCTCCACCTTGAGCTTGTCCAGCTCTTCCTTGATATGCTGGCTGCCCTGAACCTGCGCTTTCTCCGCTTTCCAGATTTCCTCAAGGTCGTTGTATTCGCGCTGCAGCTTGGCGATTTCTTCCTCGATCAGCGCCAGCCGCTTCTTCGAAGCCTCATCCTTCTCCCGCTTCACTGCCTCGCGCTCGATCTTGAGCTGGATCAGGCGGCGGTCGAGCTTGTCCATGGATTCCGGCTTGGAGTCGATTTCCATCCTGATGCGGGACGCCGCCTCGTCGATCAGGTCGATCGCCTTGTCGGGCAGGAAGCGGTCGGTGATGTAGCGATGCGACAATTCCGCCGCTGCGATGATGGCCGGGTCGGTGATGTCCACGCCGTGGTGCAGTTCGTACTTCTCCTGCAAGCCGCGCAGGATGGCGATGGTGTCCTCGACCGAAGGCTCGTCCACCAGCACTTTCTGGAAACGGCGCTCGAGCGCGGCATCCTTCTCGATGTACTTGCGGTATTCGTCCAGCGTGGTGGCGCCGATACAGTGCAGCTCGCCGCGCGCAAGAGCCGGCTTGAGCATGTTGCCGGCGTCCATCGCGCCTTCCGCCTTGCCCGCGCCGACCATGGTGTGCAGCTCGTCGATGAACAGGATGATGCGGCCCTCGTCCTGGCCGACTTCCTTCAATACCGATTTCAGCCGCTCCTCGAATTCGCCGCGATACTTGGCGCCCGCCAGCAGCCCCGCCATGTCGAGCACCAGCACGCGCTTGCCCTTCAATGTTTCAGGCACCTCGCCGTTGACAATGCGCTGCGCCAGGCCTTCGACGATCGCTGTCTTGCCCACGCCCGGCTCGCCGATCAGCACCGGGTTGTTCTTGGTGCGCCGCTGCAAAACCTGGATCGCGCGGCGAATCTCGTCGTCGCGTCCGATCACCGGGTCGAGCTTGCCTTTTCTCGCCATTTCGGTCAGATCCAGCGTATATTTTTTCAGCGCCTCGCGCTGCCCTTCGGCTTCTGCATCCTGCACGGCTTCGCCTCCCCTGACGGCGGTAATGGCCTGCTCCAGCGCTTCGCGGGCAACCCCGTGCTCTTTCAGCAGACGCCCGATCTCGCCCTTGTCCTGGGCGGCGGACAGCAGGAATATCTCCGAAGCGATGAACTGGTCGCCGCGCTTTTGCGCTTCCTTGTCGGTGAGGTTCAGCAGATTGTTCAGGTCGCGGGAAATGCTTATTTCACCGCCATGCCCTTCCACCTTGGGCAGACGCTCTATCGCTTTCACCAGGGCGGGCTTCAGTCCGCCCACATTCGCCCCCGCCCGCTGCAGGATCGAGGCAGTGCCGCCGTCGTCCTGGTTGAGCAGGGCCAGCATCAGATGCTGCGGCTCAATGAACTGGTTGTCCTGACCGACGGCAAGGCTCTGGGCCTCATTGATGGCCTGCTGAAACTTGGTGGTCAATTTGTCGAAACGCATAATAACCCCTTTGAAAAAATTGGTTACGACCTAGATTGGGGGAGTCACAGCAATTTCAAGTCAACCCCGCGAAGTGACACGGAAGCTTCCTTTACGCTAAACTCGGATTTGAAAAAACCGATCCCCTAGTTTCAATTATGGTTCATCTTTCGAAAACTGCTTTCCTGACCGTTTTGCTGTGGGCGGCTGCTACCTTTTGTTCACCCCTTTTTGCCGCCCCGACCGATCTGCAACTTCCCGATGGCTCCGTAGCGGATCTGCGTATTTTCCCCGCCGGGGGCGATACCCTGATACTGTGGTTGGCTTGCGACGAAGGGCACGGCACATGGGAGCCGAAAGCAGCGCAAGCCCTGGCGGCGGGCGGCATCGAAGTATGGCTATCCGACCTGCTGGGCGCCCATTTCCTGCCGCTGGCGCCGAGCAGCATCAAACAGATTTCCGGCGAAGAAATTGCCTTATTGATCGAGCATGTCCGAACCCAATCCGGCAAAAAAAAGATTTATCTGGTTGCAGCGGGGCCTGCCTCCTTGCTCGTCCTGCGCGGCGCCATCGAATGGCAATGGAAGCATCCCGACAACCCTGCGCTGGCCGGCGGAATTCTGCTTTACCCCGAACTGTATGCCGTCACTCCCGCCCCCGGCGTGGAAGCCATATACGCCCCCGAGGTCGCCCGCAACCCGCTGCCGCTGTTTATCTATCATAGCCAGCGCTCGCCGGGCCGCTGGTGGCTGGAACATCTCAAGGTGGAATTGAGGAAAAACGGCCAGCGGGTGGACAGCCTGGTGCTGCCCGGCATCCGCGGCTTCTTCTACAGCCGCCAGGACGCCACCCCCGAGGAAAACGCCATGGCGCAACGTTTGCCGGAACTGCTGCGGGATGCGCTTAATCATTTGCAATCGACGGGGAACAAGCCATGACAGGGGAAAAACCATGAAAAGACTCTTGCTGGGCACGCTATGCCTGCTTCTGGGCATCGGACAGGCGGCATCCGCCGATGAACTGAAACCCTATGCCGGTGCCACGACTCCCGCCCTCCAGCTCAAGGATTTGGGCGGCAAGTCGCACGACCTCAGGGATTACCGCGGCAAGGTGGTGATGGTGCAGTTCTGGGCCAGCTACTGCTCGCCCTGCCTCAAGGAAATGCCGTCAATGGGGCGGCTGGAGCAAAAACTCAAGGGCAAGCCTTTCACTATTCTCGCCGTCAACATGGGCGAAACGGACAAGGAAGTGAAGGACTTTCTCACCAAGGTTAAAACCGATTTCACCATCCTCATGGACAAAGACGGCAAGGCACTCGCCGACTGGAAAGTCTTTGTCGCTCCGTCCACTTTTCTGGTCGATCCCAAAGGTGTGATCCGCTACACTTTGCAAGGCGGCGCTGAATGGGACGCGCCAGAATACGTGGCAAAAATAACCGAATTGCTTGGAAAACCTTAGGGTGCGGGATTATGAGAAGCACTTGAAATTTTCCTCATCAGCGCGTAATCTTACGTTATGCTGAACGATAAGAGGAAAGTAAAATGACCAGCGCCACCCTGTCAAGTAAATTTCAGATCGTCATCCCCAAGGCATTGCGTGAGCAACTCCATCTGGAAGCCGGACAGCAGTTTGTTTTCGTTACCAAGGGCAACATCATCAACCTGGTGCCCAAACAGGATTTGAAGCAATTGCGCGGGCTGCTGAAAGGTGCGAATTCCGAAGATGTGCGCGACCACCAAGACCGACCATGAGTTTTTTCCTGGTGGACACCTGCGGCTGGATTGAATGGCTTATGGATGGCCCGCTCGCCTCCCGTTTCGAACCCTGCCTTTCGGATCAGACCAGCCTGATCGTTCCCACACTGATACAGTTCGAGCTCTACAAATGGGTGTGCCGCGAACGCGACGAGGCGACAGCACTCAATGTAATTGGTGTCACCGAGGCCGCTGCCAGCGTCATCCCGCTTGACACGCCGCTTGCCCTGCAGGCGGCGGGCTTGGCATTCGAGCACAAACTCGCCATGGCAGATGCGATCATCCTCGCCACCGCACAGAGAACATCGGCACAACTTGTCACCTCCGACAAACATTTCTCCGCCATACCGGGCGTGATCTATTTTGAAAAATGACCATCGCACCCGACCTCGCTGACACCATCCGCCGCAACGTTGAAACTGCGCTAGCCGAAGATATCGGCAGCGGCGATCTGACCGCGCAACTCATTCCCCCATCGCAGACGGCCCGCGCCACGGTCATCAGCCGCGAAGCGGCAGTGTTGTGCGGCAAAGCCTGGTTCGACGCCTGCTTCCACAAGCTGGATAAAGACATCGCCATCAAATGGCTTGTCCGCGACGGAGAAACGGTTGCTGCCGGGCAAACGCTGGCCGAAATCAGCGGCAACGCGCGCGCCATGTTGAGTGCCGAGCGCCCGGCGCTGAATTTCCTGCAAACCCTGTCCGCCACCGCCACCGCCACGCGACAATACGTGGATGCAGTCAAGGGCACTCAAGCCAGGATCATGGATACCCGCAAGACCCTGTCCGGCTTGCGCCTGGCACAGAAGTACGCGGTCACGTGCGGCGGCGGAAATAACCAGCGGGTGGGGCTTTACGACGGTATCCTGATCAAGGAAAATCACATCATGGCAGCAGGCGGCATCCGCCAGGCGCTGGAACAGGCTGTAAAAATCGCGCCGTCGGGCGTGTCGATTCAGATTGAGGTGGAAAGCCTGGATGAGCTGAAGCAGGCGCTGAAAGCCGGCGCCAAACTGATCCTGCTCGACAACTTCGACCTGGAAACCATGGGCGCAGCGGTGAGGCAGGCAGGTTCAGGCGCGGAACTGGAGGCTTCCGGCGGCATCACGCTGGAAACCGTGCGTGCCGTCGCCGAAACCGGCGTACATCGCATTTCCGTCGGCAGCCTGACCAAGGATATCAGGGCAGTGGACTTGTCGATGCGCTTCGAGGCATCATCCGGTAAACCCGCCGCCTGATCCCTTTCCCGTTTCAATCGGAAAAATTACTGCTGCCGGAAAGTATCCAGCACATCTTCCTCGAATTCCTGCGCGCCTTCTTCTCCCAGACCGATTTCTTCGAATATTTGCTGCCGCATGTCCGGCCATTCGGCATCAGGCAACTGATGAAGAAAATTATAAAGATGGCGCGCCATTTGAACTATCGATACCAGTGCCAGCGCAGCATGGCCGACGTACAATCTTTCGTGATGGAAACGCACGGCCTTGCAGATGAAATCCGGCAAACCCCAGTGCCTGGCCACCAGATAGCCGACCACGGTGTGGTCGGTATTGAAGCGCCGATCTTCCTCCCTGAAATTCGGCCAGTTGATTCCCTGATTCAAACGGAACGTCCCACAATACTCGGGGAAGCGCTGCATCAGGATCGGTACGCCACATTCGTGAAACAGCCCGGCCATATAGGCCTGGTCAGCCGCAATGTTGCAGACTGAAATCTGTTTGCCGGCAATGATGGCGCTGAGAGATGCGATTTCGCCGGATCGTTCCCAGAATTTATCATAGGCCGGCTCCTGCCCGCCCAATACCTTGTGCAGCGACACACCCTTGATGATATTGACCACCTGTGCCAGCCCGACAATGGTAATGGCCTTGGTGATGCTTTCTACCCGTGAACTCGGCATGTAGAACGACGAGTTGACGACCTTGAACACTGCGGCAGCCAGCCCGACATCCTTGTTAATCAGGTTGCCGATGGCCACCAGGCTGTTTCCCGGCTTGTTGACCAGCTTATCGAGCTCCTGCAGGATAACCGGTTGAGAAGGGATGCAGATCCCGCTAGCGAGAATGCCGTCAATCTGCTGCTGGTCGCTGGTGCTGATTTTCGGTTTCATTAATGCCTGTGCCTGTTGTGAATTTGATTATGTGTAGATCATATTCCGCGTAGCGCCCACCACCATCCGGTGAGCGTAAAAAAAGACAGCACGATCCCTACCGCCACCATCAGGTTGGCCAACTGGGGGTCGAGATCATGCTCGGCAGCAATGATCGCAGCGGTAATCATCGGCGGCATCGCCGCCTCGAACAGCGTGACCTGCGCCACCAGCCCCTTTGCGCCAAAAACTCCTGTCAATAACAGATACAGCGAAAAAGGCGCAATCAGCAACTTGAATACCAATCCTAGCATGAGATTCCGGCCATTGCCCGCGAGGTGTCCGAGCCGCAGCTGGAATCCCACCGAAACCAGGGCGAGCGGCGCCAGCGTATCGCCCAGGCGCTTGAGCACGCCCATCGCCCACGCCGGATAATCGAATGGGATCAGCAGCAGCGCCGCGACCAGGGCGATAAAGGGCGGGAACAACACGATCTTGCGCAGGATCGCACGCGCGTCCGGCGCGCCGGAAGAATACAGCCCGGCGGTGACGATGCCCAAGGTGGAAAGGGTCAGGAACGAGCCGAGCTGATCGGCGATGATGCCGGTCGCCAGCCCCTCGTGCCCGTAGAATGTCTCGATCATGGGCAGGCCGAAGAACGAGGTGTTGCCCAGGCCGCCGGTGAGCATCAGCGCACCCACGGTAGGCCGCGGCAGGTGCAAGACCCTTCCCATTGCCCAGAAGAACCCGGCGCCCAGCCCGAAGTGCAGCCAGGCCATGGCGGCGGCATAGGCAAACGCCGGCTCCGGATGAATCTCGTGGATGTAGAGCAGCGTCAGCGCCGGCAGGGAGATGTGGATGATAAAGCTGTTGAATGCGGCGGGCGCGCTGTCCGGCAGGCGTCCGGAACGACGCAGCAACATGCCGAACAGGAAGCAGGCGACGAGCAGGATGAGGTTGGTCATTCAGGTAGGGTGCGCCGCGCACCTCATGACATCAGCCCGTGTGGGCAACAATATAGCGCTTGACCGCTTCCGCATCCGCCTTCATCACCTCGAAGCGCTGCGGCAGTTTTTCCAGGTCGTCGAGTCCGGCCGGACGCTCGGGAGCGCGTCCCAGCGCCTCCCGGATGGTTTCCTCGAACTTGGCCGGCAGCGCGGTTTCCAGGCAGACCAGCGGCACGCCCGCTTCGCGGTGCGCGAGGCCCACCTTGACGCCATCGGCGGTGTGAGTGTCGATCATCGCGCCATACTGTTGGTAAATCTTGCGGATCGTGGCCAGGCGGTCGGCATGGCCGCTTTCGCCGGAGACGAAGCCGAAATCCTTTACCCTGGCGAAATACGGCGTTTGCGACAGATCGAAGCTGCCGCCCGCATCGACCTGTTGCCATAACGCGTTCACCACCGCCGGGTCGCGCCCGACCAGGTCGTAGATGAAGCGTTCGAAGTTGGAAGCCTTGGAAATGTCCATCGACGGGCTGCTGGTGTGCTGTGTTTGGGGACGGGGGCGATAGACGCCGGTGCGGAAGAATTCGTCGAGCACGTCGTTTTCATTGGTGGCGACGATCAGCTTCTTGATCGGCAGGCCCATCTGGCGGGCGATGTGGCCGGCGCAGACGTTGCCGAAATTGCCGGAAGGCACGGAGAACGACACCGCCTCGTCGTTGCTCTTGGTTACCGCGAAATAAGCCTTGAAGTAGTACACCACCTGGGCCGTCACGCGCGCCCAGTTGATCGAGTTGACCGCGCCGATCTTGTATTTCGCCTTGAATTCCAGATCGTTGGACACCGCCTTGACGATGTCCTGGCAATCGTCGAACACGCCTTCGACCGCGATGTTGAAGATGTTCGGGTCTTGCAGCGAATACATCTGGGCGGTCTGGAACGGGCTCATCTTGCCCACGGGCGAAAGCATGAACACCTTGATGCCGCGCTTGCCGCGCATGGCATATTCCGCCGCGCTGCCGGTGTCGCCCGAGGTGGCGCCGAGGATGTTGATCTCGGCATCATCCTTGGCCAGCACGTACTCGAACAGGTTGCCGAGCAACTGCATCGCCACGTCCTTGAACGCCAGCGTCGGGCCGTTGGACAGGCCGAGGATGAAGAGGCCCGGCTCCAGCGTCTTCACCGGGGTGATGTCCGCGCTGTGGAAGATGTCGGCGGTATAGGTCTTGTCGACGATGGCCTTGAGGTCGGCGGGCGGGATATCGTCGGCGAAGCGGCGGATGATTTCGAACGCCAGTTCGGCATAGCTCATGCCGCGCCATGCCGCCAGTTCGTCCCGCGTCAGTTGGGGATAGGATTCGGCAATGGTCAACCCGCCATCGGTAGCGAGCCCGCCCAGCAGGATTTCGGTGAAGGTCTTGGGCGGCATGCCGCCGCGAGTGCTCAAATATTTCATATTTAAAACCTCACCGCAGAGACGCGGAGGCACAGAGAAAATCGCTTGTAACCCTCTGCGCCTCCGCGCCTCTGCGGTTCAAATTGCAGTTGATTTAATTAGACCCCAGCTCTTCCAGCCGTATCCGCGTCACCTTGCCGGAAATCGAAGGCAGCGCCTCGATCTTGGCAATCGCCTGGTTGATGTATTTCTCCACGGTCTGGTGGGTGAGCAGAATCACGTCCACCAGATCCTCGCCTTCGGCCGGCTCCTTCTGGATCATGGCGTCGATAGAGATTTCCAGGTCGGCCAGTATGCGCGTCACGTCGGCCAGCACGCCCGGCTTGTCGAACGCCTTGAGGCGCAGGTAGTAGGAAGTGCGCACTTCGTCGATCGGCAGCACCGGCGCGTCGGACAGTGCATCGGGCTGGAAGGCGAGGTGCGGCACGCGGTTTCCCGGGTCGGAGGTGAGCATCCGCGTCACATCGACCAGGTCGGCCACCACCGCACTGGCGGTGGGTTCGGCGCCGGCGCCGCGGCCGTAGTACATGGTCGCGCCGACCGCGTCGCCCTTCACCAGCACCGCGTTCATTACGCCCTCGACGTTGGCGATCAGGCGCTTGGCCGGAATCAGGGTGGGATGCACGCGCAGCTCGATGCCTTTGTCGGTGCGCTTGGTGATGCCGAGCAGTTTGATGCGGTAGCCCAGCTCCTCAGCATAGGCGATGTCTTCCCTGGTCAGCTTGCTGATGCCCTCGGTGTAGGCTTTGTCGAACTGCATCGGGATGCCGAAGCCGATCGCCGCCATGATGGTGAGCTTGTGCGCGGCGTCGATGCCTTCGATGTCGAAAGTCGGGTCGGCTTCAGCGTAACCCAGCTTCTGCGCTTCGGCCAGCACGGTGTCGAACGCCAGCCCCTTGTCGCGCATCTCGGTAAGGATGAAATTGGTGGTACCGTTGATGATACCGGCGATCCACTCGATGCGGTTGGCGGTGAGTCCTTCGCGCAGCGCCTTGATGATCGGGATGCCGCCCGCCACTGCCGCCTCGAACGCTACCATCACGCCTTTTTCCTGTGCCGCCAGGAAGATTTCGTTGCCGTGCACGGCCAGCAGCGCCTTGTTCGCGGTGACCACATGCTTGCCGTTGGCGATGGCTTTCAGCACCAGTTCCTTGGCCAGAGTATAGCCGCCGATCAGTTCCACCACGATGTCGATATCGGGGTTGTTCACCACCGCGAATGGATCGGTGACGATTTCCAGTTCATTGCCGGCGATCTTGCGCGCCTTTTCCAGGTCGCGCACCGCGGCCATTTTGACCACGATGTCGCGTCCCGCGCGGCGGGTGATTTCCTTGGCGTTGCGCCGCAATACCGTGAGCGTGCCGCCGCCGACGGTACCCAAGCCTAACAGACCTACGTTGATGGGTTTCATGTTGATTTCTTTTAATAACTCAAATTTTAAATTCTAAAATCAGCCACGGATTAACACGGATGTACACAGATAGGATGCGGCAATTGAATTGCCGCCGGTATGGAATCGTGTGTTTTTATCCGTGTAAATCTGTGTGCATCCGTGGCCAAACCGTTTTTTATCAATTACGTCCCGTGGCGCTTGCGGTAGCCTTCCAGAAAGCGCGCAATGCGCCCGATAGCATCGGTGAGGTCGTCCATGTTGGGCAGGAACACTACCCGGAAATGATCGGGATTCGGCCAGTTAAAGCCGCTGCCCTGTACCAGCAGGACTTTCTCTTCGAGCAACAGTTCGAGAATGAATTCCTGGTCGTCGGCAATCGGGTACATTTTCGGGTCGAGCCGGGGAAACAGATACATCGCCCCTTTCGGCTTGACGCAGGAAACGCCCGGGATGTCGGTCAGCATCTGCCATGCCAGGTCGCGCTGCTTGGCAAGACGACCGCCGGGCGCGACCAGGTCGTTGATGCTCTGGTAGCCGCCGAGCGCGGTCTGAATGCCATATTGCGCCGGCACGTTGGAGCACAGCCGCATCGAGGCGAGCATGGTCAGCCCTTCGATATAATCCCCGGCGTGACGCTTCTCGCCCGACACGACCAGCCAGCCGGCACGGTAACCGGCGGCACGGTAGTTCTTCGACAGGCCGTTGAAAGTAATAAACAGCACATCGTCTGCCAGCGAAGCAATCGAGGTGTGGGTCGCGCCGTCGTACAGCACCTTGTCGTAGATCTCGTCGGAGTAAATGATGAGCTGGTGCTGGCGGGCGATCTCGACGACCTCCAGCAGCAGTTCCTCCGGATACAGCGCACCGGTCGGGTTGTTCGGGTTGATCAGCACGATCGCCCGGGTGTTCGGCCCGATCTTGCCGCGAATGTCGTCGAGATCGGGCAGCCAGCCGGACTGTTCGTCGCAGATGTAATGATGCGCCGTGCCGCCCGCCAGGGTCACTGCGGCAGTCCACAGCGGGTAGTCCGGCGTCGGCACCAGCACTTCGTCGCCGTTGTTGAGCAGGCCCTGCATCGCCATCACGATCAGCTCGGACACGCCGTTGCCGATGTAGATGTCCTCCATCTGCACGTCACGGATTTTCTTTTCCTGAGTGTAGTGCATGATCGCCTTGCGCGCGGCGAACAGTCCCTTGGATTCGGAATAACCGGAAGCGTTGGGCAGATTGTGGATCACGTCCTGGAGGATTTCTTCCGGCGCTTCGAAGCCGAACGGCGCCGGATTGCCGATATTGAGCTTGATGATGCGGTGGCCATCCTCCTCCATCTGCCGGGCGCGCTCCATCACCGGGCCACGAATGTCGTAGCAGACGTTTGCGAGCTTGGTGGATTTGAGTACGGGTTGCATGGCGTTGAGCCCCTTCTTTCGCTGGCGGCATTGTTGCTTCACAGTTAGAGCCTATTTCAGTCGGTTTCATACCCCGCGTTGTGACCAGAAAGCGCGTCTGCTAGGCGCAACCCGGAGGGCCGTTGCGTCGTGGGGTATGAAACCGACTGAAATAGGCTCTTCAAGGTATAATCTTACCCGACCGCCCCTTGTCCCGCAATTGAAAGGCCCGCCTTGAAACTCCATCTGGACAATGCAGCCGGATTAAACCTGTTCACCGGTTACGATGCCGATTATGTCGCAGTCAATCACCAGCGCTACCAGACCAGCCTGATCGTGCTGCCGGACCGGATCGTCGAAGACTGGCCGCCGCAGGATTTCGCGGCACTTGAGGCTGCGCATTTCGAGTTCATTCTGGAATTCCAGCCGGAGATTGTGCTGCTCGGCACGGGCGATACTCTGCGCTTTCCCCACCCGTGCATTACCGAGGCGTTGATCCGTGCGCGAATCGGCATCGAAGTGATGAACACGCCGGCTGCCTGCCGCACCTACAACATCCTCGCGTCGGAAGACCGGAAAGTGGCGGCTGCGCTGATACTCTAGGGGAAAATCTCCCGGAAACTGCCGATAGCGTCGAATTCTTCCACATCCTTTTCCGGCTGGCGCGTGTCCGGCTGGCGCACCGCCAGCAAATGGGCGATGCCGTAATTCCTCGCCGAACGCAACACCGGCAGGCTGTCGTCCACCAGCAACGTACGGACGGAATCGAAGCGTTCCACTGCCTGCAGCCTGCCCCAAAATTCCGGATGCTCCTTGGGCACACCGATGTCGTGGGCACAAATCACCGCATCGAAATAACCGTCCAGGCGGGTTTTGCTCATTTTCAGCGCCAGGCTCTTGTGATGGGCGTTAGTCACCAGCACGTTGCGACGGCCGCTGGCACGCACCGCTTCCAGAAAACCGGTGACATGGGGATGTACAGCGATCAGGTGTTCTACCTCTTCCTTGAGCCGGGCAATGTCCAGATCCAACTCGCGCGACCAGTAATCCACACAATACCAGTCCATGGTGCCCGCCACCTTGCGATATCCAGGCGCCAGCGCATTCCGTGCCGCCTCATGGCTCAGGCCGTGCTTCTCGGCATAGCGCAGCGGCACGTGCTCAAGCCAGAAATGATTGTCGAAATGCAGATCCAGCAGAGTGCCGTCCATGTCGAGGAAAACACTCTGAATAGAAGGCCAGTCAAGCATTGATATTTAACCTTAAAAACAGTTTAGCCACGGATGTACACAGATTTACACGGATAAAAACAAACGGTTCCATACCGGCGACAATTCAATGGCCGCATTCTATCTGTGTACATCCATGTTAATCCGTGTCTAAAAACGGCTTTCAGTTTAGTCCGGAACTCAATTTATCAAGACCCGGCATCAGGGTTTATCACCCGGTCGACTGCGGCAAGCAGCTTGCCGATCTCGATCGGCTTGGCCACATAATCAGAAAACCCCGCTTCCAGCGCAAATGCAATTTCGTGAGGAGCCTCACTGATACTCACTGCGATTACCGGAATGGAAGACAGGGATGCATCCTCTCGCAACACACCCAGCGCCACCAAACCACCCATACCAGGCAGGTTCAAGTCCATCAGGATACCGTCCGGTTTGACGCTGCGCAGAAGCTCCACGCCCTGCTCCGCGGTCGATGCCGAAATCAGCCTGATGCCCGGACGCTGTTTTTTCAGAATATCGGTCACCAATGCGAGGTCGGCCTCATCGTTCTCAACATACAGCAGGGTATGGGTGACATGAACAGGCAACTCGGCCTCGGACACTTCAGCAACGACATCCTGCTCCATTTGTCTGGGCTGTTCCGGCAGGTCGATCCAGAAGGTGCTACCCTCCCCCACCCGGCTTTCAACCCCGATCCTGCCCCCCATCAGTTCCACCAGCCGTTTGGCGACGGCCAGCCCGACGCCTGTGCCCTGAACCTGGGATTTATCTGCGTCCAGCCGGCTGAATGGCGTAAACAGCTCGCCCAGTTTTCCTTTCGGAATACCGGCGCCGGTATCGGTAATGCGGACTCTCAACCGATCGCCGTCCAGACGCAAACATCCCAGCGTGATCGTGCCGCCCTCGCGGTTATATTTAACCGCATTGGAAAGCAGGTTAAGCAGCACCTGTTTCAGGCGGGTGCGATCGACCCGGATATAAACCCCCGCGCAACCGGACATCCGGTCTTCTATCTTGATATGGCGTTCATTCGACAGGGGCACGACAAGATCTACACACTCCTGCAATGTCAGATCAAGCGCTATCGTTTCCAGATGCAGTTGCATCTTGCCAGCTTCGATCCTGGCGAGATCGAGCACCTCATTAACCAGTTCCAGCAAGTGCCAGCCGGCCTTGGCGATGTGTTTGACACTGGCATCCTGCGAGGCCGTCAACGGCTCCGTTGGATCGCTTTCCAGCAATTGGGCAAAACCAAGGACGGCATTGAGCGGCGTGCGCAGTTCGTGGCTCATGCGCGACAGAAACTCCGACTTGGCGCGGTTGGCCTGCTCCGCCGTCTCCTTGGCATGCAGCAATTCCTGCTCGACCTGTTTACGGCTGGTAATGTCGTGGTTGATCGCCAGCATGCAGCGCTCGCCATGAAATTCGACAATTTCCGCCGATAACAAGACATCCCGCATGCGGCCGAACTTCGAGCGGAATACCACCTCATAGTCGCGCAGATGACCATAATGCAGCAACTGGGCGATCATCTTGTGATATTTATCCGGGTCTGGCCAGATCCCCAGTTCCAACGCTGTCCGGCCAATGGCTTCTTCAGGCTGGCAGCCGGAAAAGTGGACGAACGCCTCATTAACCATGATAAATCTGCCATTCGTCAGACTGCTGATGGTAAAAACCTCCGGACTGGCATTAAATGCTTTCGATATGCGCTCTTCCGACGCCCTCAATCGTTCCATGGCGCGCCGGTTATCGTCGGCCAGACGCAAGGCCTTGATGCCATAAGCGAGATTCCCCGTCAGCTCGCATAACAGGCCGACCTCTTCCTGATCGAAGCCGTTGGCGGTTGCGGAATAAACAGCCAGCATGCCAATCGGCACACTGTCGAGCAGCAGCGGCAACGCCATGACTCCGGCAAACCCCTGCACCTTCGCCTCGTTGCACCAGGGTGACATGACAGGATCGCTGGAAATATCCTGAACCACGCGATACCGGCCCGTTTGGATGGCCTCGCCGACAGGTCCTCTGCCACGTTCATCATCGGCATCCCAGATAATTGTCGCCTTATCCAGATACTCTGCATTCATCCCCGCCACCGCAATCGGAAGCACCGTCTTCTCAATGTCATGCAAGGCCAATCCTACCCAAGCCATGCGATAGCCACCGGTTTCCACGCAAATCCGGCAAATCTCCTGCAGCAGATCGTTTTCATTTTCGATGCGCACCAGCGCCTCATTGCATGCATTCAGGGTTTTCAGGGTGCGGTTGAGTTTGATCAATGCCGTCTTCGCCTGCCTGCTCGTCGAAATGTCGGTGCGAATCGCCACATATTGATAAGGTTTTCCTGCTGCATCCAGAAACGGGACGATAGTGGTGTCGACCCAGTAAAAGCTGCCATCCTTTTTGCGATTCTGAATCTCGCCCCGCCACACCTCACCACGGCCAATAGCCGCCCACATTTCGGCAAAGAATGCTTTCGGGTGGTAGCCGGAATTGAGCAGGCGGTGATCCTGCCCCAGCAGTTCTTCGCGGGCGTACTGACTGACCTCGCATAATTTGTCGTTGACGTAAGTGATCCTGCCCTTACGGTCGGTGATCGCCACGATCGAGTGCTGGTCCAGGGCAAATTTCTGGGCCTCCAATTCCTGTAAAGCTTTTTCAAGCATGAGCGAGTGTTCCGACAACTTGGCCTCGAACAGCCTGCGCTCTGCGATTTCAACCTCCATTTGCCGGTTGGTTTCAAACAAAGCCTGGGTGCGCTCATTGACACGTTGCTCAAGTTCATCATGAGAGCGTGAAATTTCCTTGAAACTCCCTCCCAGTCCGACAGCCATGTCGCTGAAATTTTCCACCAGCATATCAACCTCGGCAATCGGACTGGCCGGCAGATGCAGCACATCCCCTTCGATCACTTTCATCCTGAGGCTGGTCGATGCCTCCGCGAGTTTGGCCAGCGGGCTGGTCAACCTGCCGCTGAAGAGCCTTCCAAGCAAAAAAGCCAGCATGCTGACCCCCAGCATCAGCAGGAGGGCGCCGGCAAGGGATTGCCGGATTGCCTGCTGATAGGACGCGGCGGGAATTTCCACCAGCAGGACCAGGTTGCCGTTTTCGGGCAAAGGCGTTTCCAGCTCGTAATGGAAATATTCCCCGTGCAGCGTATCAGCCGTTTCATCCCGATGCGCCCAGGCTTGTTTCCCCGGATGGGTAGCCAGCAAGCTGATATTCTTGTCGTGCGCATAAACCTGTCCCGGGGAAAGATCGCCGCGCGACGCGGCAATGATCCGCCCGGACCGGTCAAGCAAGGTGATCTGCAGTTCGCCGTTGTGCGAGTGCTGCCATAATTTCCTGGAAATCCGGGAATAATCAGAGGGCGCCAACTCCCCCTTTAACAGTTCGGCATAATCGGCCAGGTTATTGAACACCTCTGCGGAAGTACTTTCAAACTCCCTGACGAGTCCATCTTCCACAACCGCCTGCTGCTGGCGAATGTTCACAACGGTCAGAAGCAGTGCAGGCACCAACGCCGACGACACCAACAGGGTAAACACAACCTGGCGCAACGGTATTTTGTTTTTTTCGGTGAGTGGCCGGCCAAGCAGAACCGGGAGTTGAAGTATCAAGCCGGCGAGAAAGGCATTGATGATGCCGTTGATGCCGTTGCGCAGCATGAAATAAACCGCGGCATCTCCGCTGCCATCACCGCCGAAGTAGCGATGTAGCAGCCAGGTAGCGGGCATGCCGATAAACAGCCAGTAGACACTGCTCAGCAATGCAACGTTATGCCCGGTGCGATGATAGGCCAAGCTGACTGCCAGCGCCTCGGCGCTTAGCAGAATCAGCCAGAGAGGGTGATGCCCGGAGAAAATGAAGGGGAGAACAGAAACACCCGCAGCAATGATTCCCCATACCGGGCCGAACAGACGGATAACCAGCAGGACAGCGATACTACCAAAAAGGTACTCGGCACCCGGGAAAAGGCGCAGGGTGAAGTAATTTCCCATTGCTCCGACTGCCATCAGTAACAGCAAAGTTGCAGCGAATTTCGCAGAAGGCCCCTGCCGTTCTGATGGATATTGCATTACCGCCATGTTTTCTCTTGATTGATTGGCCCGCTTAGTATGTAATTATGGAATCAGAAAGCGCCGCAATGCAAACAACTTTAATATCGGCGGATAACGGCCTGCTTTAATTCATGAAGATATATCCAGATAATTCGAACTTCGAATGAAACACCAAGAAGCTATGGTAAAATATTCTTCATCGAAATCAACACGTTACTTCATCAACGGCATGGCCGTCGGCCTCATCATCTTCCTGGCCGCCGTGCTGCTGGCATGGCGCACGGAGTCGTTCGTCCGATTCAGCGACCTGATGTCTCTGTTCCGCGACCCCCATGTTTACCTGATCGGCACCGTGTATTTCGGCTGGATGGCGGTGTTTCTGCTTACGCTGCGGCGCTTCGAGGCACAGGTTTCCAGGGAATGGAAAACGGCCGACACGGAAATCAACGACCTCAGCCACCGTACCCATGAGCTGTTCACCCAGCTTTCCGCCGAATTCAACGAACAAATGGTGACCACCAACTCCGAAATCGCGCAAATGCAGGATCTGCTGCGCGATGCCATCGACAAGTTGCTGACCAGTTTCACCGGCATGCAGACCAGCACGCGCAAACAGCAGGATCTGGCGCTGGCGATGACCTCGCACCATGAAAACAACGGCAGCGCAGTCAGTTTTGAGGATTTTGTCCACGAAACTTCCGACACCCTGTCCCAGTTCGTCGATTCCATTATCGAAACCAGCAAGACCGGCATGGAACTGGTGGCGATGATGGATAACATCAGCGCCGATGTAGACAAAATTGTCGGCGTGCTCGGCGAAATCGAGGCGATCTCCAAACAGACCAACCTCCTCGCTCTCAACGCTGCGATTGAAGCCGCCCGTGCCGGCGAAGCCGGACGGGGATTCGCGGTGGTGGCGGATGAAGTGCGCAACCTGTCGAACCGGTCAAACCAGTTCAGCACCGAAATACGGACGCACATGGACTCGGTCTACCATTCGGTGCATGCCGCAGAACAGACCATCACCCAGATGGCCTCGCGCGACATGAATTTTGCCCTGCAATCGAAAAACCAGGTCCAGGGAACCATGGGTGAAATTCGACAACTCAACGAAAAGATGGGCGATACCGTCAATCAGCTCTCCACCATCGCCGGCGAAGTTGAAATCAACGTAAACATTGCGGTCACATCGCTGCAGTTCCAGGATTTGGCATCCCAACTGCTGAAACACATCAATACGCGCATTGAAAACATGGGCTCGATCATCCACAGCATCGCGGCGATACCCGTCGCCGATGTGGTCAATGACATGGATACGCGCAGCGAATGCATCCACCGGCTGCAATGTTTCCATGTGGCGATAGACCAGGCATCGGAATTGGTCAAGTCGGCCAAGCACAATCCCGTTTCGCAAAGCCAGATGGACTCCGGAGATATCGAGTTGTTTTAAGAAGCTGTTAAAAAATGCTATGCGGGCGTAATGCAGAGTCGGGCGGCGTCCAGAATCTCCATGTACTTCCATAGGCATTCCCGTTTCTTCGCTCCGCCTTCTCCCCACCTGACACCCGCTCGCTGAATTTTTTAAAATTCTTTTGCATCTTCATCGGTGTTTTTTGGTTGCGGTTTTTTTTCGTGATAAAGTGTTGTCATAAAAACATTTCGTGCCAACATAACGTTTGAGTGGAGTTACCGAATAATGGCAAAAATAATTCTTGCGGTGGACGATTCAGCATCTATCCGACAAATGGTCGCTTTCACTCTCAAAGGTGCAGGCTACGAAGTCGTGGAAGCGGTGGACGGACAGGACGGCGTGAATAAAGCCAAAAGCAAGACGATCAATCTGATCCTCACCGACCAGAACATGCCCAACATGGACGGCCTGACCCTGATCAAAACGCTACGCGCCACGCCACAGTACAGGACCGTACCGATCCTGATGCTGACCACCGAATCGGGTGACGCGATGAAAGCCCAAGGCAAGGCGGCAGGTGCCACCGGCTGGCTGGTCAAACCATTCGACCCGCAAAAGCTGCTGGAAGTGGTGAAGAAGGTTATCGGTTAAACATCAGCGGCCTTTCCCTGCCCCCCTGAGTTGAGCGAGCCGAAATCCCCCACTCAATAAAATTTAGCTGCCGAGAAAATGAAAATACCGACCGTTTGGGTTTCTCTGCGTCATCTGTGGCAAGGATTTTGATTTCTCAATATTTCCAGTCACGACAATGTAACGAATTGGGCGGTCAGAGACTACCCCCTGGTTTCTATAAGAGGTACACATGTCCATTGATATGAGTCAGTTTTTTCAAGTGTTCTTCGACGAAACCGCGGAGCACCTGACTGAAATGGAGCGGCTCCTGCTCAGCCTTGACATCGACGCCCCCAGCCCGGACGATCTCAACGCCATTTTCCGCGCCGCGCACTCGATCAAGGGCGGCAGCGGCACCTTCGGCTTCACCGACATGACCGGCGTGACGCACATTCTGGAAACCCTGCTGGACCGGTTGCGTAAAAACGAACTGGCATTACGCAGCGAAATGGTGGACGCGTTTCTCGAAGCCGGCGACGTACTGCGCGCGCAACTCAACGGCCACCAGAACAACGGGGAGGTGGATCCTCAGGCCGCCGCCGACGTGTGCGCGAAACTCAACAGTCTGGCTAGCGACAACCCGACAACTGCCGAAGCGCAACCCGCCCCGCCTGCTGCCGCTCCGCAACCCGCCCCAGTTCGGGCCGAATATCTTTACCATATCGAATTCACACCCGATCAACAGACCCTTGAACAAATCAAGGACATGGATCCATTGTTTGCCGATCTTGGCTCTTTGGGAAAACTGGAAATCACCGAGCAACCGCCCGCCAAACCGAAAAGAGGGAAAAAAGTCGGGCCTTCCGTCTGGCGGATGACCTTGCAGACCACCACAGACGAAGCTGGCATCATCGACATTTTTTCCTACTTCGCGCAGCCGGAGCAGGTCAAAATCGAAGTCGAACCGGTGCCGCAGCAGGCAAGCACAGCCGGGGAAGATCCCGGCTATGGATTTTTCAACGATGAACCCACCGCCGCTGAAGAAAGCGATGCAGGATACGGCTTCTTTGTGGACATCTCGACACCGGGGACAAAACCATCAACCCAGGACGGCGAGGGTTATGGCTTCTTCCATGAAATCACCCCGCCGGCAGTTACTGCCGAAGCCGGAGCTTCCGGCAGCGCCGTAGCGCCAGCGCCAAGCCCGGGGGTGCCCAGCCAGCCGGAAACGCCACACCGCCGTGCCACCGACAAGGCGCCCTTCAGCACACAGGCCGAATCCGCCTCTATCCGGGTTGGCATCGACAAGGTGGATCAACTCATCAACCTGGTGGGCGAACTGGTGATCACCCAAGCCATGCTGGCCCAAACCGCTTCCGAAGTGGATCCGGTAATTTATGAAAAATTATTGAACGGCCTTTCCCAACTGGAACGCAATACCCGCGACCTGCAGGAATCGGTGATGTCGATCCGGATGATGCCGATCAGCTTCGCATTCAGCCGCTTCCCGCGCGTCGTCAGGGATCTGGCCTCCACGCTGAAGAAAAAAGTCGAACTGGTTACCATCGGCGAGGGTACCGAACTGGACAAGGGCTTGATCGAAAAAATCTCCGACCCGCTGACCCACCTGGTGCGCAACAGCCTGGATCACGGCATCGAATTGCCGGAACAGCGCATCGCCGCCGGCAAGCCGGCACAGGGCACCATCACGCTTCAGGCTGCCCATCAGGGCGGCAATGTCGTTATTTCGGTCAGTGACGACGGCGCCGGCCTGAACCGCGAAAAAATCCTCGCCAAGGCGAAGGAAAAAGGGATACCGGTGAACGACGCCTCGCCTGACAGCGAAATCTGGCAACTGATTTTCGCGCCGGGTTTTTCCACCGCCGATGTCGTCACCGATGTATCGGGCCGCGGCGTTGGCATGGATGTGGTAAAAAGAAACATCCTTGCCATGGGCGGCCGCGTCGACATCGAGTCCTCTGCCGGATGGGGCAGCCGGATCACCATCCGCCTGCCGCTTACGCTGGCGATTCTGGACGGCATGTCGATTGCGGTGGGCGGCCAGATCTTCATCGTACCGCTGACCTTCATCACCGAATCGCTGCAACCCAGCGAGAGTGAAGTCAAGACCATCGCCGGCGCCGGCCGCGTCATCCACGTGCGCGGGGAATACCTTCCGTTATTGGCACTGCACGAGGTGTTCGGCATCCAGTCCAAAATCACCGAACCCCATCAGGGCATCGTCGTCCTGCTCGAAGCGGAAGGCAAGAAAGCCGCCATGCTGGTGGACGAACTGGTCGGCCAGCACCAAGTCGTCATCAAGGGGCTGGAAACCAATTACCGCAGGGTGCCGGGTGTTTCCGCCGCAACCATCATGGGTGACGGCAGGGTAGCGCTGATCCTGGACATCGCCGCGCTGGTGAAGATGAGCCAGCAATGACAGCGCGCCGCAATTAATGAAGCGGCCGATTCGAAAATATAAAACCATCATGATTCCTGGAGGACCTGTGTATGCGCAATAACACACCTGTCACCAACGTAGAGATCGAACTCCGCGATGGCGCATTCATTGTTTCCAAGACCGACCTGAAGGGTCAGATCACCTACGTCAACCAGGAATTCATCGACATCAGCGGCTTCACCCAGAAAGAGCTGATCGGCGAGCCGCACAACATCGTGCGCCACCCCGACATGCCGCCGGAGGCCTTCGAAGATCTCTGGAAAACCCTGAAGAGCGGCAAACCCTGGACCGGCATGGTCAAGAACCGCTGCAAGAACGGCGACTATTACTGGGTCGAGGCCAACGCCACGCCGGTCAGCGAACACGGCAAGGTGACCGGCTACATGTCGGTGCGCAGCAAGCCGGCCCGTGTTCAGATCGAAGCAGCCGAGAAGCTCTACCGCGAGATGCGCGAGGGCCGCAGCAAGTTCAGGATTCACCATGGCGAACTGATCAGGCCTGGCCTGCTGAACAAGCTACTCCGCACGGTCAGGAACACCAGCATCAAATTACGCCTTGGCTTCCTGACCCTGTTCTTCTCCCTGCTGCTGGCCGGCGTGGGCGGATACGGGCTGTATGGCGCTTCCGGCATGAACCAGTCGATGGAAGCAACCATCAATATCTCCTCCACCCTGGTCAGCGCTGTCGATGCCACCCGGCAGGCTCAGGTCGATTTCAAGAAGCAGATCCAGGAATGGAAGGATACCCTGCTGCGCGGCAACGATCCGGCTGCATTCGATAAATATTCCAAGGCTTTCGACCAGGAAGGCGCCAAGGTCAGGAAGAACCTGAACGATGCCAAAACGCACATGGCGACGCTCGGCATCCCGTCCAACTCCGTAGATGCCGCTCTGAAGGCGCACAGCGAACTGGAGGAAAAATATCACCAGGCGCTGAAATCCTACGATGTAGACAAGAAAGAAAGCGCCGGCATCGTGGACAAGATGGTGAAAGGCATGGACCGTGCTCCCACCGACATGATCGACAGCATCGTCAAGGCCATCCAGACCGAAGCGAAGGCCCGTTTGAGCGAGGCCAGCAAGACCTCCGCCGAAACTTTCAGCGTCCAGAAAACTTCGACCCTGGTTGCGGTCGTGCTGGCGATCCTGTTCGGCGCCACATGGGCGGTATTCATCATACGCAGCATCATGAAGCCACTGCGGATTGCCAATGAGCAACTCGACCGTGTGGCACAAGGCGAATTCCAGCACAAGATCGAGATCGATCAGCACAACGAGATCGGCGCCTTGCTTGAAAATCTGAAATCCATGCAGATCCAGACCGGCTTCGAGGTGGCCGAAACCAGGCGCGCAGCGAACGAAACCATGCGCATCAAGGTGGCGCTGGACAATGCCACCACCAATGTCATGATCGCGGACCGGGATGGGAATATCATCTACATGAACAAGCCCGTTCTCGCCATGATGAAAAACGCCGAGTCCGATATCCGCAAAGAGTTGCCGAATTTCGATGCAGACAATTTACTGGGCGGCAGTTTTGACCGCTTCCACAAAAATCCCGCCCACCAACGCAACCTGCTAAGCAGTCTTACCGCCACCTACAAGGCGACAGTCAAGCTCGGCGGCCGCACTTTTTATCTGGCGGCCAACCCGGTCATCCGCGCCGATGGCGAGCGGCTCGGCACTTCGGTGGAGTGGATCGACGCCACGGCGGAAGTCAAAATCGAGGAAGAGGTCAACAACATCGTGACTGCGGCATTGCAGGGCGTACTGACCGAACGCATCTCCCTGGAAGGCAAGGAAGGCTTCATGAGGCAGTTGAGCGAAGGCATCAACCTGCTGACGGAAAACGTTTCCAGGGTGGTCGATGAAATCAACCTCACCCTCTCCGCCCTGGCAAAGGGAGATCTGACACAGGCCGTGACCGGCGATTATCAAGGCACCTTCGGCGAAATGAAGGACAACGCCAACACCTCGATCGACAACCTCAAGCAACTGGTCGGCGAGATCAAGGAAGCGGTCGATTCCATCGGCACCGCCTCCAAGGAAATCGCCCAGGGCAACACCGACCTGTCGCAGCGCACCGAAGAACAGGCCTCCAGCCTGGAGGAAACCGCCTCCAGCATGGAAGAGCTCACCAGCACCGTCAAGGCCAACGCCGACAACGCCAAGCAGGCCAATCAGCTCGCCATCGACGCTTCCGACGTGGCCGCATCGGGTAGCGGCGTGGTCGCCCAAGTGGTTTACACGATGGATTCAATCAACGAATCCTCACGCAAGATCGTCGACATCATCAGCGTGATCGACGGCATCGCCTTCCAGACCAACATCCTCGCGCTCAACGCCGCGGTCGAGGCGGCACGGGCCGGCGAGCAGGGCCGCGGCTTCGCGGTGGTGGCTGCCGAAGTGCGCAACCTGGCGCAGCGCTCCGCGGCCGCCGCCAAGGAGATCAAGACCCTGATCGGAGAGTCGGTGGGAAATGTGGAAAGTGGTTCCAAGCTGGTGGGGCAAGCCGGCCAAACCATGGAGGAAATCCTCATGTCCATCAGTCGTGTCACCAGCATCATGGC
>Ga0307375_10000986_pt1 | contig 32521 bp, 51 predicted proteins | sample TR1MG_FD_202531 | JGI IMG/M metagenome (GOLD analysis project Ga0307375, IMG submission 202531) | Soil microbial communities from Risofladan, Vaasa, Finland - TR-1 | ecosystem: Environmental > Terrestrial > Soil > Coastal area > Acid sulfate soil | place: Finland: Risofladan, Vaasa | collected... | reverse complement strand
GCTGTCCTCACGTCTCAGGTCGAATACCTTGGGGATGTGGGCGGTCTCAATATGTGGGAGATAGGCCTTATTCAAGTCGTGGTGACCAACCCGGGCGCCGGGTATGTCTTCCCTGTCACGGCAACCGACGAACAAACGGGATGCACCTTCCAGGTCAACCCGCTGGGGTCGGCAGATCCAAACGGGGTCGGATTCTGCGGCGTCAATACGGGCGCTCTAACGTTCAAAGGCACGATTGTTGGGGAGATTATCAACGAGGTCGCCTTTTACGCGACGATCGATGCCAGCGTCCCGGCTACGCCAAACAGCCCCAACGCTCCTAGTCTCACGGTCAACCCGGTGTACGCGCAGCAAGGCGGATCGGCTTACCTGGACCCGACGATGGGAGCGCCTTACACCTACTCGGTCTCCGCGATCGTAGACGGGGTGGAAAGCGCACCCAGCCCGACCTCGAGCGCGTATATTTTGCAGGCGCTCAATCTGCAAACGAACTGGAAGGACGTTTATATCTTCCTGCTTAGCGGTAACCAGATCGGCAGCACGATCACCGTGGGCTGGGATGCCGTACCGAACGCGACAGCCTATAACGTCTACGGGCGGGGATCGCAGACCGTCCTTGCGACGGTTACGGGAACTTCGTGGACAGACGATGGCAGCTCTGCGGGCGGCACCGTAGCGCCGCCCTATGGCGACTATTTTGCCCAAGGCTTCCTCACGATGACCTCCGGGCAAGCAATAGGCCTGTCGCGCGAAGTGAAGTATGCGCACTCTGGCCAGATCGCCTTGTGGCTTCCTTTGGAGCGCCCGGTCGCGGTGGGCGATACGTTCACCATCACGGCCGGCTGCGTCAAGACGACATCCGCGTGCCAGTACAAGTTCAACAATCTTTCCAGCTTCGGCGGCTTCCCCGGCATCCAGCCGGAAATCATGTATCGACAACCACGAGTCCAGACAGGCGGCGGAGGCAAGAAGGGATGATTACGCGCGATCAGCTCATCACCGAGGCTCTTACCTGGAAGGACACTCCTTACCATCACCACCAGTCTTGCAAAGGCGCCGGCTGCGATTGCGTGGGGTTAGTTTATGGGGTCTGTTTGGTGTTAGGGATTTTGCCTCCTACCTGGAAACCAGATGCGTACACACATCAATGGCACCTGCACAAGAACGAAGAAGTGCTGTTGAAGCTGCTGCATAGAGAAGGGGCGCGCCTCATTCCTTTATCTTCCGCGCAGCCGGGCGACATCGTGACCTTTCAGTATGGCCGCGTGAGTTCGCATCTCGGAATTCTTTTGCCCGGCGACCGGATTATCCACGCGCATATGGATGTGGGGCATGTGGACATTACGCTGTTCACCGGACCCTTTAAGGCACGTGCGCGTCAGGCATTTGTGATTCCGGGGGTTGTCTAGTGGCGCAAGAAGCTCCCCTCATTGGCGGTGTTGTTGGCGCCATTATCGGCACCTACTTCGGCGAGCCGGCTCTCGGTTGGATGATCGGCTCCGCGATCGGCGGCCTGTTTGTCCCGAAGCCGATCACGCACTCCCTCACCGACCTTAATGTTCAAACATCGAGCTACGGGGTCGGTGTTCCACAAATCTTTGGCACGCAGCGCGTCTCCGGCAACATCATCTGGGCCAGCGAGCGGGTATGGGTCAGCACCAGCGGCGGCGGCAAAGGCGGAAAAGGCGGCGGCGGTGGTGGCAAGGGTGGTGGTGGGCAAGGCTCGGGTTACTACACCGTCAATCTAGCGATTGCCATCTGCGAAGGCCCGATCATGGGCCTCAAGTCGATTTGGGCCGGCGGCACTTTGATCTACGCCGACAGTCAATCCGTCATTGTGCCGAGCCGGGCAACGGGCGGAAAGAAAGGCGGCCAAACAGGACCCAGCTATCAGACATACACGCAGAGCGGGAACCCGATTACATCCTCTGGTGGATCCTCGGTGGGCTCTTGGACGCTTTACCACGGCACTCCTGAGCAGGGCGCCGATCCTACCGTCAACCAAGGGATCGACTACAATGGGATCGCGTACATCGTGTTCAATACGATGTACCTGGGACCATCCGGTCAGATTCCCCCGCTAACTTTCGAAATCGTGGAGCCGGTTGACGCGGGGAATATCAGCAAGCCCGCCATCGTCAACTCATTTCCAGATACCGTGGTAGTGAATGGCCGCACGCAAGCCTTAGCGCAGTATATGATCGTGGATTCCTCGGGCAACCCGATCTTCCCTACCGAGGGAAATCAAGGCGATAACCAGTGGATCAAAACGAATCCATCGGGTACGCCAATCCAAGTCGGGCCGGTACTCGAAGGATACTGGGGCCAAGGTTATGGCAACTGGGGTTTCGCACAAGGCTTTGGTTACAGTTTTGCTGTGCTTCCCGGCGCGCCTACCCCAAGCAATCCTTACGGGAAATGGTTTGAATGGATCGATCCCGACACCGGCAGGCCTTCGTCAGAGGGGTTTATTGGCGCCGGTGATGGCCGTGGTCTGTTCGTCGACTCGACGTATGTCTATGTGTGGCAAGGCGGCGATAATTACAACGCTACCACCGGAAACTGGAATAGCTATGGTGTTCTCGCGATCAGCTATACGAGTATGGCAATCGAGACCAAAGGGCTAAAAGACGTTCCTGGCGGTGCAGCTATCGGCATCAGAGACAATGGCTTCTTAGGCTGCAATGGCATCTTTTTCAGTAGTTCCAATGCTCTGGTATGGAACGTGGCGACCGGAAATCAGCAGCTTATCGACATCACGGCGGCTCCGTTTAATCAGCCCTCTGGTTCATCATTTCTCGGGGCCGCTACGGATGGCGCGACGCAGATTTGGACAGCGTATTCCGTGCAAGGCGGGAGCGTGTTGGTTCCTCTGGAAATCATCGTACAGCAGGATGCGACTGGCCCGATCGCGGATGTAGGAACACCGATTCCGCTGTCCGTGTCCATTGGGTATATGACCTATGCCCAAGGCAATATATGGGCCTCCGACAAGACAAACCTGTACCAGATCGATCCTTCTACGGGCGAGATTTTGTGCACGATTGCGGGCGTTGACGCGGACTACCTTTCCTTCGACGGCACTTACCTGTGGGCACATGCTGGTTCAACGTGGTATCGCATCGCGATGGGCGGTGTATTAGCGCCGGCCGCGATCACGCTTCCCGAAGTCTGTACGATTCTGTGTGAACGGGCCGGGGTCTTGAATTATGACGTGTCCCGGCTTCCGCCCACGGCGGTCAACTTCACCCGCGCCGACACCACGGATGCGCGAAGTGTCTTAAAGGCGCTGTCCACGGCTTATATCTTCGACATGGTGGACTCGGCTGGGACTTTGGTCTTCGTGCCGCACGGTACGGCTTCTGTCGCTATCATCCCGTTGTCCGATCTCGGCTACGGACCCGACACACCCACGGCGCAACCGCCTTATGCCGCTACCCGGCAACAGGGCATCGACCTTCCGCGTTCGGTGCGGATTCGTTATCGCAGTGCCGCGCTGAACTGGAACAAGTACGAGCAGATATTCGCGCTGGAGTCGTATCACGAAGGGCGTGAGGTCGTGCTGGACCTGCCGCTTACTTTGGACGATCAGACGGCCTACAACATCGCGTCGCTCGCGTGCACGATCCCGCACGCCGAACGGATGCAATATGCTTTTACCACTCCGCTCAAGTGGCTGGCGCTGGAACCTGGGGATGTGGTCACCCTTCCCTTCGGCGTCTGCCGGATCTTGACCGTGCGTATGAAGCGCAGCTCCAACGCTTACTTGGAATTCACGGCGTGTATTGACGGGTTGAATGCCCTGGCCGGGGCCGGGTATGCCGTCCCGGCTTTGCCCAACTATCAGCCGAACGGAGCGGTGAGCTATGCCCCGGTTGTGCCGGACGGCTCCTTGCTCACGGTCCCGGTCGTCGGCGGTGCTGGACCGCATCCGGTCCAGACTGCGCCGCAGATTACGCAGGCGGTCTCGGCTCCGGGAACGGCCAAACTCGTGTTTGTGGAACCACCGCCAGTGGACAGTCTCGATACGGCAAAGCGCTTCTATGTCGGGGCCTATACCACGGGCAACAGTTTTCCTGGCGTCGGGATCTATGTCAGCACCGATGGCGGATCATCTTACAGCCTGCTTAGTACGGAACCCGCAGCGTCCGTGGTGGGCTATGCCTCAACTGTCCTGGGACTGCCGACGCCAACCGATGCTTTCTACACCTGGGATCAAATCAATAGCCTAAACGTGTACGTGCAACCCGCTGGCGCGCAGCTTTCCAGCTTGCCGGACATAAACGTCTTGGCGGGCGGCAATATGGCGATGGTCGGGGATGAACTGATCCAGTTCGCCTCGGCCGTGCTAAAAACGGACTCCCTAGGCAATTCGTACTATGCGCTGTCTCGCCTCTTGCGCGGACGGCGCGGGACCGAGTGGGCAATGGGAAACCATGCCGTCAATGATTCGGTAGTATTCTTTCCGTCAAATCTGACCGAAGAACCCTACACGAATGCGATGCTCAATGTTCCGCGGCTCTATAAGGTCGTGTTTATGGGCCAGAGCTACGCCAGCGTGCCCTCGCAGTCCTACGAGCCGTCTGGAGCATCCTTGGAACCGTGGGCCGTGTGCCACGCCAAGGCGGTGCTCGATAACGCCAATCAAAAGGATTGGGTCATCAGTTGGACGCCGCGCTCGCGCACGAATGGCGATTGGGCCAGTGGTTACATCCCGACTTTGGACAGTGATGCCGCAGGCTGGAGCATTGACGTTATGAGCGGAACGACGGTGGTGCGTACCGTGAATCTGCCTGTAGGCTCCACGCCGGCCTATTGGACCTGGACCTATACCGGCGCCATGCAAAACGCAGACGGGTTCGCAGCGGGCGGCCCGATTTCCCTGAACCTTTACCCGTTAAGCACCGCCATTGGGCGCGGACTCGTTAGGAGCCTCACGACATGACCGATACGCAGAATCTAGGCCTCGTTCCGATCATAAGCGGCCAGCTCCAGCCCGAGGTGCCGTTTAACGAAGACATGGACATCATCGATGCCGTTCTGTCTTCGCCGGCCGGGTTTGCGTGGAATCCGTCGACGACGACGGGGCTCACCTTTGGCTACTTTGGGGCCACCGTCTACGAGGATGGCTTGCCGACCTCTGTGGCAGGGGGGACGATCGCCACCGTAGCGAATGCCACCAACTACATCATGCGCACCAACCAAGGGGTCGTTAGCGTAAACCAGACGGGCTTCTTGGCCGGGTATGTGCCGATGGCGAAGGTAATCACCAATTCGGACGCGATCATTCAAGTGCTGGATATGCGCCCGACTGATCGCGTGCCCGGGGGACGTTTGGTCATGAATGTGGGTGCCCCCACCGGCTTGTCGATTGCCACGGCGACCACCGGCGGCACCCTGGCGGCGAGCACCGACTTTACCTATCAGGTCTCAGCCCTCTACCCGTGGGGAGAATCGGCGGCGTCTGCGCCCATCTCGATCACGACCGGATCGAGCACGGCGACCAATGAAAACACGATCTCGTGGACGCTGCCCGCGCAGGCCACAGCCGCGAAGGTCTACGGGCGAACCGCCGGCGGTGAACTTTTCATCGCGCAAGTGGCGGCCGGCACCAATAGCTACACCGACACCGGCTCCGTGACGCCCGCTGGCGCGTTGCCGACTGGCACCCTTGATCTTAGCCCCGCACAAAACAATGTCGCATCCCTCGGCATCCAGGGGACATTGACGGGGAACACGCTTATTATCTGGCCGACCAACCCGCCCGATCCGCGCGCCGTCATCCTGGCGAACGAGACGACCGGGGCCTTTACCTTGACCGCCAAGACGGCGACCGGGAACGGGGTGACGATCGCGCAGGGCAACGGCGCCTATTGCTACACCGACGGCACCAACGTCTATTCGACCGGCAACGGTACAGGCGCGGGGCTGGCGGGAAATAATACCTGGTCGGGCGTCCAGACCTTCGGCACGACGATCGCGCAGACACCCGGGCAAGGTGCAGGGAATCAGACACCGCTCTTTCAGACGGCGGACGGCATCGACGACTATGTGGTCAGTGGGCTTACGATTCCGGTCCCGTCGCCCATAAGCCCGACCGGCGATCTTCAACCGGGCACGGCTTATATCATCGGCCAGCGCAACGTGCTCTCGGCCGCCGTGGCGAACACCTACCCGCAGGCCAGCGACACTTACGTGGACATGAGCGATGCCGGCGCCTTGACCTACGTCTCGGTCGCCAACGGCGCCGCCGCGCCCGCGGTGACCGCCAACAGTCTCCGGCTGGTGAAGGTGGTCACCTCCATCACACCGCCGCCAGGAGTGCCCACGCTTGCCGCCTCGACGGCAGCCGGAACCCTCGTGGCCGCCACCTATGAGTACGAGCTGGTGGGCAACGACGGCACGGGCAACACGCTCCCTGGGCCGTCTGCCTCGATCACAACCACCGCGACGGGCGAAGTCGTGCTGACCTGGACGGAGCCCACCAACATCGTCAGCATGGACATCTATGGGCGAGTGTCAGGAAGCCTTGGGCTTTTGGCCTCGGGCGTGACGGGCACGACCTGGACCGACACTGGGGCCGATGCGGTGGGCGCAATACCGCCCACGGTTGCAACCAGCAACTATATTGCGAGCACTACGCAACTCGCCACGACGACCCCCACGAGTCGCTTCACACCGCCTGACTTGGTGACCGGCGCCGAGATTCAAAGTGGGCAATATATTTACGCAGACGACACCAGCACGGTCGCTAACACGATTACGCTGGCGTACACCCCCGCACTCACGGCCTTTCCCGTCGGTGTACCCCTTCTCTTTAAGGCGGCGAATACTAATACAGCCGCCGTGACGGTTGATGCCGGACCAGCCGCGACACCTTTGTATAGCCCGGATGGTGCCCTGGTAGGCGGCGAGATTGTGGCAGGTGCGTATTACGAAATGATCTTCAACGGCACGGTCCTCGTAATTACTGGCCAAACCGCTGGTATTAACACCTTCAAAAATCCCATCGCCGTGGGGCACACCACAGAGTCTGTCATAATCGGGAGTGGCACGACACTCAAAATTAACACGATTGCGACCGTGGCTATCGGGAATGCGATTACTGCTCAAGGAGATGCTCAAGTCGTTATTGGCGCCAATGCCGTAGGCAATAGCGGTAACCACAACGTAGTAATCGGGAATAATGCCTTTGGGACGAGTGGGTATGATAGCACTGTGGTTGGATATTACGCCGGAGCCAACGGGGGAAGTGGATACGAAGTCGCCTGCTTCGGGACGAGCGCTGGCAACGCGATGGGGGCGGGCGGCTATAACACCTGCATAGGTGGGTCCGCTTACGCAGCCGGAACGGCTGGCTATTCATATGTCAATGCCTTTGGCTACAATGCCACCCCAACCGCTTCTTATCAAACGGTAATTGGCTATACCGGCACAACTTCCAACGTGCAATTCGGCGGCGAGATCATCCTCAAGAATCTCCCAAACGTCTTGACCACGGCTGGAGCTTTGACGCTGACCGACATGAGTCATGCTCCCACGGTGATCGACAGCGCTACGCAAACGGCGGCCTTTACGCTGACCACTGACACCGCCGCTAATCTCTTTGCTGCCGCCGGGAATCCGCCGGTCAATTTTGGTTACTCATTCCGGGTCATCAACAACGACCAAAGTGCAACCGGCTATGCGGCGACTGTGGCCGCTGGCACCGGGGTGACGATTGGCAGTACACCAAACAATGCAATCCCGAAGGGTGGCTTTGCCGACTTTGTGCTGACCTTCACGAGCAGCACGGGGGCGACTCTAACTCGGGTCGGCTCTGGCACACTGTAACCCTTCCCTATTCCCAACCAGCCGCCTTCGGGCGGCTTTTTTTATAAGGATCGACCATGCCTAGACGTACTTTAGAGCCCCGCGTGGCCGCACTGGAGGAGCGCGCGGATAACACCGACCGCGTGATAGCCAATATGACCCAAGACATAAGGGAATTGCGAGAGTCCATTGAGCGGACCGACGGCCATGTGACGGAATCGCGTATGGAGATGCGGGACGGCATAGCCGATGTCAAAAAGACACTCGGGGAAGTGCTGAGCGGGGCTCTCAATTCGCTCCCGCAGTGGGCAGCGCAGCAGAATCAGAACATGACGATATGGGTAGGAATTCTAGGTGGAATCGCGGGCGTGCTCGCTGTGTTCCTGGTCTATCTTCTGGCGCACTGATGCGTTTGGGAGATCGGCTGGCGTCCACTGTCAGCCATGCCGTCGGTTCGTGGTGGTTTGTTGGGATTCAGACGCTTGGCCTGATTGCCTGGGTTGTACTGAACACACTGGCGGCAACGAAGGCGATTCGGTGGGACGGTTATCCCTACGTTTTCCTTAACTTGATGCTCTCATTCCAGGCCGCCTACACGGGGCCGATCTTACTGATCGCGGCTCGTAGGCAAGAAGCGATCCAAGCGGCGCAGCAGAAATACATGCTTCATCTGATGGAAGCCGTCAAAACTCTTTTAGAGGAGCACCGAAATGCTGAGCATCGAACCGGAATTGATCGACCAGATTAAGGCCGATGAGGGCCTGCGGCTAAGCGCCTACCAGGACACCTTGGGCAACTGGACCATCGGCTATGGGCACACGCCAGCGACCGAGGGCGAAACCTGGACACTCGCGCAAGCCGAAGAAACTTTGGCCCTCGATCTCGACCAAGCGGCCGATGATCTCGACGAAGCCCTCCCCTGGGCCGAACGCATGGGCGTCGTGCGGTGGAGCGTATTCGTGAATATGACCTTTAACATGGGCATTGAGCACCTGCTCGGCTTCCCTGAAACACTCGCGGCCGCACAAGCGGGAGACTACGAAAAGACCGCAGCGGGCATGCTGGACAGCTTGTGGGCCAAGCAGGTCGGAGGTCGGGCTGTGAGACTGGCGCAGCAGATGCGAAGTGGGGTGTGGAATGCCTGATCCCGGCGATCTCGGAAGCGCAGCCGAGGAAGTGGATCGCGCCCGCGCTTTGGCGTATCGCAAGCCGGTCCTGACGCCCTGTGGATTTTGCTACAACTGCGGCGAGCCGATCCCTGGCGTGTACTGCGACAAGGACTGCGAGTCCGATCATTTACGCCGATGCTCGCGCTGATCCGCTTCTTTTTGGCCTATCACCTCTATATCGGGCCCACGTTTGGTTTGTCTCATACCCACGCGCTGAGGCCGCAGGAAGTGGTGAGCGCGGCGCCCTCTTTTACCCGGTCCCCGCATGGGATGGTGATTACCTGGAAGATGCGGTTTTAGCACTGACTTTCGTTTAACAGCAAAACCCCCATAAATCTTTCGTTTTGAGGACCATGATATGAATATCCTGCCCTTTCAGTCCGGGGACGTACTCCTATACTCCGGAAAAACGCTGGTCGATGACGTGATCCGTGAGGTCACCATGTCGGACGTCAACCATGTTGCGATCGTGATGCCCGACTGTCAGTCGATGGTCGAAGCCTTACCCGGTGGCGTCCGCGTCGCGCCGATCACCGAAATGGGTGAGACGGGCGTCTGGCATGTGCAAACGGGCCTTGAGTGGAGCCCGGGTGCCAGCGCGTTTGTGAAGTCGGTCATAGGCGAGCCGTACTCGTATCTCAATGATTTGCTCGCGGGTCTCGGTTATGCGCCTGCGACTGAGAAAGAGTGGCAGTGCGCCCAGCTTGCGGCGAAGATCCTCGGCATCCTTGGCGTGCCTCTCCCACCTGTTTGCGACACCCCGCAAAAGGTAGGGATGGCCTGCGCTCGTGCCGGCGCTTTGTTTCAGTTTTTACCAACGCAGGCGTCGATTGCCGACGCTATGCCCAAACTTGGTTAACTTGGAGGTTAATGTGAACACGCTGGTAGGATTGGTCTTATCGTTCCTCTTTGCGCTCGCCGTCCTGGCGGTCGTCCTCAAGAAAGGCGTCACACTCAGCACGAACGGGCTGCGCTATCTGTCCGCGCTCTTTTTCTACGCCATGCTGGCTCTTGGAGCCTATCTGCATTGGTGGCCGCCAACGTTTCTAGAGACGGCGCTCGAATCGGGCTTGGTGGCCCTCGGCGTCTTTCATTCGGTGAATTATGGCGCAATGAACCTCACCGCGTCCTCCCTGCCCGCTCCCCAGGCGCCCACGGAGCCCACTGCAACCACATCAACCCAAGGAGCTACCCATGCTACGCAAACTCTATAATCGTCTCGCCCTGTTTCTCTTGCCGCTCATGCTGGCGGCTTGCGCCACGGTGCCCGGTACCGGCCCAAGTCCTCAGTCAGTTTTTGCCGGTACCTGCACGGCTTATACCGGAGCCCTGACCGCCGTCACGCCGCTGAAGGCCTCCGGCAAACTCTCGCCGGCGCAGATCGCCACCGCCAACACCGTCAACGCGACGGTGACGCCCTTGTGTGAGGGAGCGTTGCCATCCAACCCCGCGCAGGAAATGACTTCACTTACCAACGCCCTGGCCGCGCTCGCCGCGATCAAGGCTCACCCAGGAGCTTAATGTATGACTACTGAAACAAGCACCACTGCTACATCTGCCGCTGTACCTGCCACGGGCTCCGTAGCCTCCGATATCCAAATGGCGACCGGCGTCGCCTCACTTGCCGCTGCTGCGTCCGGTAACGCCGCTGTGGTTCCTGGCATCGTCGCTGCCGGGCAACTCGCGCAGATGCTTAACTCGTCGCTGGCCTTGGTGCAGAGCGGGCACATCACGGCGACCGAGTGGCGCGGCGTCCAGACCGCTTTCGCGGCTGCTGTGGGGCGCTGGAACGCGGCCTGAAGAATAGGGCGCCTGCGGGTTCGTGGGCGCCTGTTTTTCGCTTCTACAATTCGCCCTATCGCTCGCAAAAATCAAGGACTTGGGCGCGGTTTTCGGGCCGCTTTGTAGAAGGGCGTAGCCGGTCTTTACCGCGATCCGACAAGGACTTGCGCGCGTTGAGGCATCTCTATGGGGTTCAGGTGGTCGGAGGTTCAAATCCTCTCGCCCCGACCAATATAATCAATGGGTTACAACGTTTTTGGCGCCAAACCCTTTTCTACAAATTGCGTTTTCTTCTACAATTCTGCCTTTTTGCGTAGTCCTTTTCTCATTCCTAAGTCTCGGTGGTGCCTAGAGATTGATACCGCATGAGCACCTGTCATTTTCAGCGATTGGTATCAAGGGCCACCCCTGTCACGACCAAGCCAGCACGACCGAGTGGTCCCCTTATACCCCTTGCGTTGGGAGCACTGCGTGCGACGATCCCTTTATGAATACGCCCCTCCTTCGCCGCCGCCCTGTGGCCAGACCTTTCCTTGCCGGCCGACCTCCATACCGTGCTCGCCCAGTTCTATGCGGCACGCGTACAGGATGCTAGCGCCCTTTCCCTGACTTGGGAGGCCCTGGCGCTCGCTCTGCGCACCGTAATCAGTGATTGGACGGCCGCCTACGGCGTCCAGCCCCTCCTGGCCGAGACCCGTGCCGATCCCGCCCGCTTTACTGGACATTGCTACCTGACTGCCAACCGGATCGACGTGGGCCTCACCGCCGGATTCGGATTTATGAGATGATGCCCCAACATTATTCGTGTGCCTCGAGTTGATCATGCCCAGGCCGGCATTTATTACCTTGCAGGCGATTTCCAGAAATAAACTGCAACCGACCTGACTGAAGCGGTTCCAGGCGCTTATTGATTTTTTTGTGAGTACATGGCAATTCATCGAACTTGCAACTAAAATCTGTGCTTACACGGCTCGAACGCGCGAGAGAACTAATGCAACTGTCTCGAAATTCTAAGACCTCTGACCATTTTGGACGTTACTACACAGAATCCGATATCGCGAGTTTGCTCATTGAGTCCATGGCTGTGCATAGCCCCAAGCTGGCCATCGATCTCGGTGCTGGCAGCGGGGCGCTTGTTGGTGAGGCAAGTCGATATTGGGAGAACACTGAGTTCATCACAGTTGACATCGACCAGAAGGCTGAAAATTCCGCGCTCCGCGCTATCCGCGGGTCGACGTTCACCCATCACACCGCTGACGCACTTGACAGTTCGCTCGCCGAAAAGATTGGGCTGCGTTACGGGGACGCTGATTCGGGGTTGTGTAACCCACCCTACGTGCGTCCCAAGTGGCGCAAACACTTTGGTGAAATCCTGGAAGACGCAGGCCTGAGCCACGTCATTCCAAAAATTGGCTGCATTCAAGCTGACGTACTATTCGTTGCACAAAACTTACGCTTCCTGCGCTCTGGCGGCAAACTGGGCCTAATTCTCCCGGACGGCGCGATTGCCGGCGAGAAGTATGCGAAGCTTCGCCACACCTTGGCGACTACCCATCGGATAGAACGTGTCATTGAACTGCCACGCCGCGTCTTTTGCAAAACGGATGCCAAGGCGCACATTGTCGTGCTCACAAAGCACCAAATTGTTGATGACGACATCCAAGTACAACAGCTTAGCAGCAACGGCTTGCTATCGGAGTCAATTCATCTTAGCCCGGACCTTGCGGCTGCGCGACTAGACTACTCCTACTTGGCTTCGCAAAGGCAGACAGGTCGTCGGTGTGCCGGCCTTACTCTTCGGAGCATCACACAACTCATCACCCGAGGCTCCTATTCGTCGTCCCAGCGGAAGGAACTTTCCTTCCCCGTCTTCCACACAACGGACTTTGTCGACGGCAGTGCCGTAGTGCCACGGCAGTTCTGGCTGACCAAGGAAGTGCAGCGCACCGCCAGTGGAGTCCTTGCACAAGCGGGCGACATTCTTCTTGCGCGGGTAGGTCGCAACCTCGAGCAGAAGGTTAATACCGTGACACAAGGAACCATAGCCGTGTCGGACTGCATTCTGATCTTGCGCGTAGAGCCAAAGTATCAGGAAAGGGCCCTTAGCTATCTCACGAGCGCCCAGGGCCGTGTGGCGTTGCTGGCTGCATCTCACGGCGTCGGTGCGGCCTTCATCACGATGGATGCGTTACAGAGCCTTGAAATCTAGGGTCAACAAGAATATGACCGACGAGCGCCAGCGCTTGCGGCCGGTCAGGGTCTCGAGGTCCTGAGCGGTCAGGAACACTAAACCTCCCTCCCGGTCAGCTCTTCCTGCGCCCGGGTCCAGGCCTGGTTGATCTCTGCCATGCGTTCGTGCGAGCCGCCCTTGTCCGGATGGGCAGAGCTGGCCGCGATGCGATACGCTTCCCGAACCTTCCCTATGTCACACGTGTTTGGCGTTCCCAGGATCTCCCGCCATGTGCGCTTCGTGTCAGGCCCCGGGAGCGCCGTGAATCCGGTAAAGGCGCGATCGAGGATCTGGCCGCCACCCCATCGTTCAATGGAGCGCAGCGCCGCCAATGTCCCGGCGACAGCCGCGAGATTGTCCGCCACGCGATCAAAACGATCGACCGCTAAGACCTTCATGACGCCCTTTTTCGGTTGCCAATACACAGCGACTCCTGGATCTGCGGGAGTCTTTGCATCGGAGCGCGGCAGGCCGTCAAGGCGTGTTTGGAGATTGGTCGAGATCACAATATCGTCTCTCCCCACATCCAGGCGCGAGAGTTCATCCAGCACGCGTTCCAGGCCATCCGATACGGTCAAGTCCTTTTTACACATCCACGAGCCGGTGCCGGTTGATGAATACTTTCGCTCTTTATTGTGGAATCGCGCCGCCTCTCGGCTTTTCGCGCGTGGCCACCCTGCGGGCCATTGAAGTGGGAAAGCGGCGATCATGGCTTGGCCTCCGGCACGAACTCGGGCACGCCGTCTAGCCATGCGTAGACATGTAGCCATTTCCGGCCGAGCGTGTAATAGATAAAGTCCGTGTACACATCGCCATCAGATGATTCCTTTGGGACAAGATATTCGCCAGTCCTCTCCGGCATCCTCTCGCTGCACGGCACCCACCGCGTTTGGGTGGACTCAAGTTGGGTTATGCGCAGTGTCGATTTAATGGCAATGTCGCGCCACTCTGTTTCTTCGCTGGTCATCACTCCCCCTTCGCCTTAGCGATAGCGGCGCGGGCCGCAGTAATGGCCTCGTCGTACTCATCCTCCGAGGCAAAATGCGTTGTCACAAGAGCCTCCAGAGCCGCCAAAAGCTCCGGCGCGGATGCGATCAGGCGGGCGTTGGCTTTGTTCCATAAAAGCGCGTATTCACCAAAATCGTCTATAGCGCATGTCTCCGGCGAGTCCGGTTGGAAGTCGTTTTCTTCCAGGCGCTCATTCTCTACCTCGAATGACTTCAGCCCAATTTTGCGGGCTTGGGCTTCCGTGCACCCATACTTAGAGACGGCAGCGGCAATATAACGCGCCATCCACTTGTCTCGATTGAGATTGATAATCTGGCGTTGGCTCATTTTGCACACTCCTTATTCAGACGTGCTAGTTCGGACGCCGTAAAATACCCTTCCAGCTTAACGATACGGGCTCGCAGACGTTCGGCCTCGGCCAGTGCCGCGTCACGCTGGGCCTCGGCGTCGGAGAGGCGAGTTTTTAGCTCCGCGTTCTCGACTTCGAGTGCGTGGGCTTCGTCGTAGTGAGTCCATGCGCCTTCTTCATCTTCGGCCATACATGTAAAGGCACCAACATAGTCGCCGATCTGATTATGTTCCAAGATCACAGGCTCAAACCGTTTCAGGCTCATTTGGCCTCCAATAGCTTCTGGCAACAATTAAGTAATTTTTGTTCATCAGGCGTCTTAGTCCATCCACCATCGCTTGCAACACCAACGTACTTACTGAAAAGTTCGTTAAGAGCCGCCCTCAGCTCCGCGTTCTCCTGTTCGAGAGCGTGGGCTTCTGACGCAAGCACCACATCCCCATAGACTGTATGCGCGTATATCTTTAGTGTGCTCATTCGTCCGGCCTCCCCGCTAAGCCGCAATATCCGTGGCCGTTGCCGCTCTCATAACTCGGCCGCCACGCCATGCACTGAGAGCCGATACAAAGGCACTCCTGCGCTAGTCCATACCCTGGTGCGTAGCGGTTAATAGAATCGCCGTTTTCTGTACCAGTGCGTGAAAACGGACACCACTTCTTTAGAGCTTCGGTTTCTAGCATCATTCCTCCAGCCGCGCCCGTGGGTCGCGGTATCCATCGAAGCATTGTTGGTCCGGTATCAAGATAGTCGGCTGCGCCTTGGGCCGCTGCTCCTTACACCGTGGGCATGGGACGCCATGCTCCGCGCGGAGGCGCTTCTTGCGCTCCCGCATGGCCCGGTAATCCTCGCCCGTGTCGCTCATGGATAAGACCTCACAGCCGCAAACGGAATGTCATCTTCAAAGTCGTTCGTCCCGCGCGCACCACCGGCGGTGCTTTCCGTCGCGGGCTTCTCTTGTGCGGAGCCCTCAGACTTCCCGCCCAGCAGTTCCATCGTCTCGGCCACGACTTGTGTGGAGTAGTGTTTCTGCCCATCCTTGTCATACGAGGATGTGGACAGCTTGCCCTCGATGTAGACCGGGGTGCCTTTCTTGACGTACTGGCCGATAATCTCCGCCAGCTTCCCAAAGGCGACTATGCGATGCCACTCCGTCTTTTCGACCTTCTCGCCCGTTTGCTTGTCGGTACGCGACTCGCTGGTAGCGACCGATATGTTGGTGATCGCGGTGCCAGATGGCAGGTAGCGTGTCTCAGGGTCGCGGCCCGTGTTGCCCACGATGATGACCTTATTGATGCCGCGCATAGTTAGCTCCGGCTCGCGAGTTGACGTTCGGCATAGACGCGCACGCCCGGGATGGAGAGCGCGGACTTAAGGGCCCCGGCCATCTTGTTCAGGGCCGACTCATCGACCTTGAGCAGCCCGAGAAGGTCCGGACGGTCGGCAATGGCTTTCACAAAGGCCGCCATATCGGTGACCTCGCCCTTGTACTTCTCGCGTCCGGACAGGCCGGCCACCTTCGGCTTTTCGCTCATCGCGATCGGCGCGGGCATCAGCTCCGCATCCAAAGCCTTCTCGCGGGCGATCTCGGCTTGCTCCTGGGCTTCCGCTTCGCGCCTGGCGTTTTCTGCTTCCCGGGCTGCGGCTTCCTCTGCGGCTCGGGCTGCGGCCTCTTCTGCGGCTTTCTGTGCGGCTTTCTTAGCCTCAGCACCCTTGGCCTGGGCGATGGCATCCGCTGCGGCCCTGGCTTCGGCTGCGGCCTTCTCGCGGGCCTCTCGTTCGATGCGCTCGGCTTCCCTGCGGGCCTCTAAAGCGGCGCGTTCAGCGGCTTCCGCTTCGGCGCGGAGCCGGGCTTGTTCGGCGCGGGCGACGGCCTCCAATCGCTCCTGCTCGGCCTTGCGCTTGCGCTCCTGTTCTTGGTCGTAGCCGATCAGGCGTTGCTTCAGGGTCGTCTCGGCCTCGGTCAAAAACTCCAGAGGGGCGCGGAAAAAATTGTTGAGCCTTTTCACGGCTTCATTAAGCGGGGCCACAAGTTCCACCCGCTGCGCTTCGATGGTTTTGTACTTGGCCTTGACCGACTTGAGGTCGTCTGCGGCGGCTTCGTACATTTCGGGGCAGTCGATCACATAAGATTGAGCCGCCCTAAGCATGGCTTGCGGGCCAGAATCGAGGCCGACCGGAACGGAAACAGAAACGGAAATATCGTTGTTAGCAGCCATTTTGGGCTCTCCAGTTAAAGACGTTGAGTAGTGACAGGAAAATGGACGTGTCGGCGCGATCTTTGTGCTCAATCAACTTGTAAAGGCCGGTCGGCAAAAGGTGTAAAGCGGCGCGTTTGGGGCCATGCGGCACCGCTCCCATTTCGTGGGCAGCATAGGCGTATGCGGCCGTCTGGAGCGCTACGACCGGGCCGACTTGGGCGGAGGTCTTGAAGTCGATTACCCACGTATCGCTATGGCCGACGCGGCCCGTAATCAGATCCACGGTCCCGGCATAGCTGGCCGTATGGACCCGCACCTCGCTGCCGCCGCCTTGGCTTTCGGGCCTGAACTCGGCTTTGAAGCGCGTCCAAGCGGCAAAGTACGGCGCGACCTCGGGAGCCAGGCTTGCGGGGTCCAGATCGTCCAGGAGGTCGAGCTCGATGGCCTTATGGACCGCTGTTCCGATCTGGCGCTTGCGCTCTAAGACTTCAGGCGGAATGCCCGAGAAGTCGTAGAGCGGCTTCAAGACCTGCGTCACTGAGGGAAGGATCTTCCCATCCAGCGTGTAGGTGTGAGTCGGCTCGTCGAACTTAAGCGTTGGCATTCGATTTCAGCCAGGCGAGGACGTCGTTGAATTGCGAGAAGGCGATCTCACCCAGCGCGACCCCGTACATTTCGGCGAAAAGATCCTCGTCCATGTCTGCGGCCTTGAGGCGTTTCCTCAAAACCGCGACCTGGCCGCCCGTCAGCAGCGGCGTCTCGGTTTGCGCTGGTGTCTCTGCGGCCTCATTCTCGCGGCCCTTCTGATCGGAGCCGGTATAGGCTACGTCGGGCTCTTGCACTATTTCCTGCGGCGCGGGTTCGGCCTTGGGGGCGTCCTCTTTGGCTTTGCGCGTCGGCATCGCTACCTCGGACGTCGTGAAGGCCTGCTCCGGCGTCGTGTCGCCTTCCTTGATTGCCGTAAACAGACCACGCAGCACTACTAGATCGTCGAGGGTAATATCGGCTACCCCGGGCCGCTTGAGCGTCGCGAGGATCTGCGCCTCGTTGACCCCGTAGACCTGGAAGGCCTTGATCGCCTCGGCGCGCCGGGTGCCTAGCGTGGTCGCGTTGCCGGCGGCCGTCTTGCGCGCCGCGTCGTACATATCGGACCAAAAAGCCTTCGGGATGCCTTTCAAGATCGCGTTCCGTAGGGCGATCGAGCAAGCCGCGTTCGCGGTCACGCCGATCATGTCGGCCGAGAAGCGCTTGTTGCTTTTGTTTGTGATGCGGCGCTGGACCTCATACGTGATCGCCACGTTGCGCTCCAAATCGTGGAATACGCCTTGGGCGGTCACAAACTCCGGGCCCTCATTGACGACCCGCGCGCCGGCGCGACAGTTACCCCAGGCGCTCGCGATGACCTCCGCGAAGCGCGCGCTGGGGCCCTCGATGACCTTGCCATCCCGTGGCAGCGCATAAATGCACCCTGCCGCGACATTCTCGGTCAGCGTCACCATCGCCAGGGTGTCATCCCGAAACCGTTTGACGCTGCGCGGGTACGCGTGCGCCGTGGCGATCTGTTGGTCGATCTCGGTCTTGTTTAAGAGCGCGACCGTCGAGCCTTCTGCTACTAATGTTTCAGTCATTATTCCCCCTGATTTTGTCGAGTTTCGCCCTTATCTCTTTGTCCACTGACTCATCGCCCTTTGGGCTGTATCGTTTGTCCAGTAGCCAGTTAGCTGGGCGCTCGGGCGCCCGCTTCGCCTTCGGAAACGGTTGGGCTCGTAGCCACGCCAGGCGCTCTACGGTTGCGTGATCGTTCATAGATGCCTCCGGAAAATAAGTAGGTCGTTCAAAAATTGCAGGTTTTCGCGGTGTTCAGGGTCCAAAACGGCCAGCGCGGCGCCGTGAATGATCGATTGCAGTTCGGCCCAATCCTCGGGGGTCCTGACCGCACGCCAGCGGTTCGCGATCGCCCACGAGGCCCGGCCCAGGAGGGCGTTAAGCTCGCGCGACTGGTCGAGTGGATTCACAGCGCCGCCTCTGCGTATTCAGTGCGCGCCTGCTCAAATCGGCTCATGATTTCAAAAGCGGCATCAATCTTATTTTCGCGTACGATCTCGGCGATCAAAGGCAAAAAGCGCTCATATTCCTCGCTTAAAACCTCGTCGATCGAGACGCCCTTTTTTGCTTCCTTAAGAGCTTCGTCGTAGCGGTCTAGGCTTGGGCAGCGATCGGAGTGACGGTTCCAGTTATCAATCACCTGGCAGCTCGCGCTCCCGGGACAATCGCGCGTCTCTTTCTCCCGGCGGAGGAACGGGCAGTCTCCACAGTAGCCATGCTCAAAGACCCACAAGGTCTTGTCATAAGCGTCTTTCATGCGCCGTCCTTCTTAGCCAGCGCTACAACCTCAGTGAGCCCTTCCAGGTTCGTCAAAACCTGCGCCATGACTTGCTCGCGCGGCTCGCTGCGCCGGTCTGAGAGGTGGCCCATGATTGCTTGGTGATCAAGGTCCGCTTGCATATTCGTGACCAGCCCATTGAGCCGGTCGATTTCGTCGAGGAGTTCCAGCACTTGCGGGGGAGCAAAGAGCGTTCCGGCTTTGGCTTCGGCTCGGAGCGCTTTCAGGTCAGCGCGGGAAAGGTAGGACATTTGTGGCTCCAGTCGGTCGATTGGCGACCTCATGGAGAGAACTATACAACCTCCGTTGTGTGTTGTCAACAACCAAAGTAGTATTTTATGCCAAAGAAAAGGCCCCGAAGGGCCTTCCTAGTTCTGCGACGGGAAGTTAGTAGTGATACGCTAGGCCGACCATCATGCGAATTTCGTTGATTTTGCCGCTCGCATTGGGCGTTCCCGAAGGGGCGGTATAAGAGGCTGAGTACCGGTCGCCAACCAGTCTGGCGATACGCCAGTTACGCGGGCCATTTCAACCACAAAACGAGAGGCGCTTTGACCACTTTGTGATCTCTCAGCTTTTTGGATTGCTTGTTGGCTCGCTCCCACTAATTTTGCGAGCTGCACTTGCGTCAGATTGGCCTTTAATCGCGCCTCTTTTAGTCGCTCCCCAAACGATTTTGCCATGTTCAGGACGCTACAACGTTTGTTGTCTATGAGGCAAACAACCTGGGGTGTTGACACAATACAACCTCCGTTGTATCTTACAGGGCATGAGTGCACTGGAAAGAGCAATTGAAATATGCGGCGGCCAGACAGGCCTAGCCCGAGCGTGTGGGGTGAAACAGGCGCATGTATGGAACTGGCTGCGGCGAGACAAACTGCTGCCAGCTGAGCGCGCCATACAGATAGAACGCGCGACCCATGGCGCCGTCACGCGGGCCGATCTCAGACCAGACCTGTTTTCCCATGACTAACTCCTCCATCCTCCTAGGGTGTTCTCCCGTCTTACGGCGGGAGTTTTTTATTCCATGACCATCCCATTATCCGAAACGCCTCAAGAAAGATCACGCAAGGCGTTTGCGCGGGTCTTGAGCGCGATGGGAGAGCCAGGCAGACAGGTTGCGCTGGCCGCAACGCTCGGCACGTCAGAAAGCACGATTTCTAGGCTTAAAACAGAGCGAATGGAGGACGTTTTGACGGTTCTCTATGCGTTGGGATTCAAGATTGTAGGAAGCGACAAGGTGTGCATCGAGGCGAGTGCTCTGGAGTTTATGCGATCGACGACCGCGCGGGCTTTAAACGGAGGCTGCGCCAGCTTATGGGAAGACGACGAGTGACGGGTCTGGGGCACAGAGCCCTCAGCAATAGCAAAAATACACGCGGCCGGCATCAGACGAAATCCGGCGAAGGTCTGATCGCATGAATTACTTTAGGCACCACATCGGCGACTACGACTCCGCAACAGCGCACCTGAGCTGGCTGGAAGACATGGCCTATACACGGCTCATGCGGCTCTATTACCGCCGTGAGCTGCCGATCCCTGCGGATCTCTCCCAGGCCTGCCGTCTTTTACGGGCGACCTCGAAACAGGAGCGCGAAGCTGTCACCACCGTTTTATCCGAGTTCTTTATTTTGGCCGATGACGGCTGGCACAACGCCCGATGTGACGAGGAGATTGGGCTCGCGCAAGAGAAGGCGCAGACAAACCGAACGGTCGGAAAATTGGGTGGTCGCCCTCGTAAAACAGAAACCCAAACGGTTTCAGAAAATAACCCAAACGGTTTCCAGGAAGAAACCCAAACGGTTTCAGAAAATAACCCTAGCCATAAGCCATTAGCCATTAGCCAAGAAAGTTCAAAAGAAACTTCAAAAGAAAAGAGAGGCGCAACCGCTTCGCGTTTGCCCCCCACCTGGAAGGCGACTGACGAGAATTTAGCGTTTTGCCGAACCGAACGCCCAGACCTTGACCCTCTCGTGGTTGAAGCGAAGTTTCGTGATCACTTTCTTGCTGCGTCAGGAGCGAAAGCCCGCATGGTCGACTGGACCGCCGCGTGGCGCAACTTTGTCCGACGCGAATTTCCGCAACGAGGAGCATCCCATGCAGCACATCAGCGAATTGACAACTCTGCCGTCGCCCGCGTCGAGCGCGCCACAGCGCACCTCTACGCCAGCGGAACTAAGCGAGCGCACGATGGCGGACCTCTGGCGCCGGATGACGCGGATCTTCGGCCACCGTTGGACGTCGGCGTACGGCGAGATGGATGACTCGACCTGGCAGCGCGGGTTGCGCGGATTGACGCCCTCGCAAATCGGCTACGGGCTCACCGCGTGCATTCGGCGCGCCGAACCTTGGCCCCCAACGCTCCCCGAGTTCCGGTCGCTCTGCACCCCGAGCGCCGAGGATCTTGGGCTCCCGGGCCTCGATGCCGCGTACCGCGAAGCCGCGAACGCTGATGCGGGCCACGCCTGGTCGCATCCGGCGGTCTACGTCGCGGCGCAGGCCGTCGGCATGTTTGAGCTTCGTAACCTCACCCAAGACAAAAGCCGACCGCTGTTCGAGCGGGCCTACGGGATCGTCTGCAAGCGCGCCTTGGCCGGCGAAGTCTTGACGGCTCCGGTGCCCAAGGGACTCGAAAAGCTCGTGACGCCAGCGAAGCCCGAAACCGTCGCCGGCGCGCTCGAAAAGATGCGGGAGGCCTTGCATGGTTGCGCCCCATGATCCGGTCGCGAAAGTCACCCAGCTTGCCGCCGACGCGCGCGCGCAATCTGCGGCTCGCACGGCATCCGCGGCCGCGCGCGAAGCCGAATACCGGGCCCGGTTTCCTACGGCGTATCGGATCAAGGATCTTTTCGCTGTGTTCAGCCCTCGCCTCGTTTACGCGCGGGAAGGGTCCGACGAGATCGGAACACCTGTGGATATGGCAAACGCCGTTCGTCCCTCATTGCCCTGGAGGCCAGCAGATGACGACGCAGAACGTCGCCCTACTCGCCGCTCTTAGACGCGGCCCCATCACCCCGGGCGACGCCTTGCGCCGCTTCGGCTCGATGCGCCTCGCGGCCCGGGTATGGGAATTGAAGCAGCTTGGCTACCCGATCGAGCGCCGGATGAGGGAACTGCAAAACGGCAAGAAGGTCGCGGAATATTTTTTGAAGGTGAAGCGATGAGCGCCTCGCAACGGACAAAGGGCCAAGTCGGTGAGCGTGAGCTTTTCGCTCTCTTGTCTCACGAGCTCGGGATCGTAGTACGCCGCAATGTCGACCAGGCGCGCAATGGCGGTGCAGACGGTATCGAGATCCCCGGCTGGGCCGTTGAGGTCAAGCGCCAGGAGACGAACTGGAAATCGGCATGGTGGGAGCAAGCCGACGCCCAGGCCCAGGCTCTCGGCCGAAAGCCCATCTTGTTCTACCGCGCCTCTCGCAGGCCTTGGTGCGCGACCGTGAGCCTGTATACCTTGGCGCCCGCCATTTTTCCGGTCCGTCCGCTGGATGGTGATGCTGTCGCCCATCTCAGTTTCCGGGATGCGTGCACCCTGATTCGGGAGAGCCTCAAGTGACGCTGACCAAGAAGATCATCAAAGCGCTCAAAGCGGCCGACTGCGAATGTTTGCTGATGTCGCCCCTTGGCGAACACGTCCCGCGCTTACTGGTCCGGACACGCGGGCGCCGGATTTTGCTGATGGAGGTCATGGACGCCGCCGAGCCGGTACCCGCGCGCAAAGTCGAGTTGGCGCAAAGACAGTTCTTCAGCGACTGGCAACCCTGCTGTCGCGTCGTGGAGTCGGTCGATGATGCACTCAAGGCCGTGACCCTATGACTGACGAAATCCAGTTTCAAGAAATCCACGACAAAGCTGCGGCCTACGCCAAGGCCTACGCGCAGCGCGAATATCTCGACGAGTTCAAGCGGTCGAAGCTCTCGATTCTGATGAAGGAGTTTGAGCCGGAGCACAAAACCAGCGCCGCGCAAGAGCGCGAGGCACGAGCTCACCCCGACTATCTCGCATTGCTCGATGGCCTCAAAGCCGCAGTCGAGGAATCGGAGCGGCTCCGGTGGGATCTGAAGATTGCCGAGATGCAGTTCGAAGCGTGGAGAACTCACGCCGCTAATCAACGGGCAGAGCGCCAACGGTACGGCGCATGAGCGACATCTTCCGCATCCCGGTCATCAAAGATGGCGAGCTCGTCCAAGTCCTGATCGTAGACAAGTCCCTGTCCGTCGCTGGGCTGATGCGACTGGTAGCGGCGGTAGCGCCTGGCTTCCAGGTCCGGGCCGTGCCGAAGGAGAGCGCGTGAACATCAAAGCCTACCACGCCAGGGTCCGCGCCCTCGGTTGCATCGTGTGCCGGAATCTTGGGTATGGCGTAACGCCTCCAAGTCTCCACCATCCCCGGGTCGGCCAAGGCGGTGGACAGAAGGCCTCCGATTGGCTCGTCATTCCGTTATGTCCCCAGCACCACCAAGACGGGGGCCCAGGGGTCGCCCTGCACGCCGGACAGACCACCTTCGAGCGCATGTACGGAACAGAACTCGACCTTTTAGCCCAAACCATTAGCGAGGTAATGCAATGAGCCCAAATCTAGGTACCCAATCAGCCGAGCAAAAGAAGATCCTTCTTGTCGGCGATAGGCAAAAGCGCAATCTCGCGCCTTGGATGACTCTAGCGGCCCTATTCGGCCTGGACCCAAAGCAGCCGCGCCGCCTGTATACCTGGCGCAGTCCCGGCTACCACGGAGGCCCGTATATGCCGCACCAAGGCGCCAAGGAATGCGCACGCCGCCGGAAGCAGATGGGGGCCGCTGATGCAAAAAGGTAGCTTTTGGGAGGCAGTCATCGTGATCCTAGCGGTGCTGATCCTGATGATCGCTCTCGCCTCGATTATTCACCCGCGCCCACCCGTTGTGCGCGCCGTGAGGTCAGGCCTGTTGCACAGCGGGCCTACCTCCCCGCAGTTCGGGAGAGTCCGATGAAACCGAGCATATACGATCCCGAAGCGAGTACGCTGATTCTGCTCAAGACCTGTGTTGCTCATCCTGAGCTGGCGACCTTCGCGGGGGTCCATGTCGATTACGCTCGGAAGTGGCTCGACCAACACGCTAAACGCGGTGCGCCGTCTCTCAAATACGACTCGCAAGAGATCCAGGATAAAGCGCTGGCAATGGCTGGCTCTGGTCTGTCGGCGGCTCGGGTAGCCAAGTCGCTGGGGATTGCAACGAGCACGGTGGGCTACTGGTGGAGGCGGGCAAATGGTGCTGCCTAAGCCCGAGTACCGCGACCCTGCCGACGTCGCGGAACGCCGGGAACGTGCAACTTTGCTTGCAACCGCGAAACTGACTTGCGCCGGCTGCGCGCTCAATCGGCTGCAGGAGGATGAGTACCACTGTGAGCTGGCGATGCCAGGATTTCCGCTTTTGGGGAAGGAGACATGCAAATGGTGGGCGCCCAGGAACGGGAGGGGGCGCGGATAATGGATATTGTGGACCGGATGATGATGTGGATATTTTTTCCGATCGCGGGCCTCATGAGCCTCTTCCTAATCGTGCTGATAGGGACAGGAATCCGCCTAAGACCATCACTCTGGATGCCTCTCACTGGGTCTGTACGGCTCACGTTCCCGTACGAAAGATGGTTATGGTCGGGAAGGTCCTGATGCCGGAGTGGGGAACCGAGTGCGCGCAGTACCAGAGGGGACGTCCGTGAACGGCCAACAGTTTGCTGAGGCCCTTGCGCTCTGTGCGGGGAAGTGTGGACTCCCAAATCTGCGTCCAGGGGGCGGCGACTATAACTGCCAGGATTTGCTGATGGCCCTTGCTAAGGCCGAGGTGCCCGATCTGGCCCGTAGGCTCGTACGCTGGCGCTGTATGGACGATCCCGGCGAACAAGGGGCCACAACCGCCGCTCTGCGTGCGTATTTCCCCCTGCCGGACGCGCTGATCGGGTCTGCAATCTGGGAATGGCTCGCCCCGGCGATCTGCCTCACCTGCTGCGGGGGGCAGCACCGCTACGCTACCCAAGCCGCGTGTCCGGCCTGCGGCGGCACGGGCATGGCCACGAAACGCCACGCGCCACCTGGTGGCCTTACGGTCGAGGTCTGGCGCACGTACGAGCGTGACTATCAGCGCATGCTCGATGAGCTGGCTGACCTCACGCGCACGGCTTGTGTACGGGCGGCGGCTCTTTTGACGGAAAAATCACTTGACGAGGTCGCTGAGTACGACTAAAGTCGGATGTGAAAGGGCGTTCTGCGCCCCGCGTTCAAGAATCCCTAAGCCTGCTTCGGAAACGGAGTGGGCTTTTTTGCGTGAGGAGACCTATATGCGTAAAGAAGGTCTCAACATCCGCCAAGAACGTTTTGCTATCGCCTACGCCCATACCGGCAATGCCACCCAAGCCGCAGTCGAGGCGGGCTACAAACCCTCCCGCGCCCGACAGACCGGGGACGAGCTCGTGTCAAATAGTGACATCGCGGCTCGCGTAGAGATCGAAAAGGCTCGGATCAACGAACAGCTCGATGCGCGGCTCATAGAGCGTATGGAGATCCAGCGCCGACGCTTCATCGAAGAATCTGATCTGGCACTCGACGCCTTACACGGCACGATGGCTGAGGCCCAACCCAACTCTCCCGCGCGGGTCATGGCCGCCATTGCCATCCTTGATCGCGCCGGCCATGGCGTAGCGCAAAAAATCGAGGCTAACGTGACGAATCATGATGCCATCGCAGACATTTCCGACGACAAGCGGCAAGAGGCCCTTCTCGAAGCCGCTATCGCAACCGGGAAAGTCGCACGACTTAACGGCGCAGGCGGCTAGAAACTCGCTTCTTGCGTTTGCGATCCTGACGCATCCGTCTTATCAGGCGAATTGGCATCATCGGGAACTGGCGCGCCACTTAGAAGCCATCGAGCGCCACGAGATCACGCGATTAGTCATCTCGGTTCCCCCGCGTCATGGCAAAACTGAACTGGCGAGCATCCGGTTTGCCCCTTGGTATCTTGGCCGCAATCCGGCGCACAACGTGATCCAGGCGACATACTCGGGCGAGTTTGCTGGCGACAACGGCCGCAAAAGCCGGGCGATCATGGATACCCCGGAGTATCGGGCCTTTTTTGGCTTCGGTCTCGATCAGTCCAGCCGAGCCGTGACGCGGTGGCAGACGGAGCATGCGGGTACCTATTTTGCCGTCGGCGTAGGCGGTCCTCTCACCGGACGCGGCGCGAATGTCTTACTGATCGACGATCCGCACAAAAACCGGCAGGAAGCCGAATCGCAGACCATGCGGGACCGGGTGTGGGAGTGGTTCACCTCCACAGCGTATACGCGGCTGGAAAAAGGCGGCGTCGCGATCGTGATCATGACGCGCTGGCACGAAGATGATTTGGTCGGCCGTTTGCTTAAAAGTGGCGAACACTGGGACCAGCTGATCTTGCCGGCCGTGGCGGAAAAAGACGAGCCGTTTCGGTCCGAAGGGGCCGCACTCTGGCCGCAAAAATACGATTTGGAGGCTTTGGCGCGCATCCGCGAAACCATCGGATCGCGCGAGTGGGCCAGTCTGTACCAACAAAGACCGACTGATGCCGACGGCAACGTGTTCCAGCGGTCGTGGTTTCGGTCATACCGCGAGCCGGCGCCGTTTTCGCGCATCGTTCAGAGTTGGGATACCGCTTTTAAGGCCGGGCGTGACAATGACCTCTCAGCCTGCACAACGTGGGGCGTGGCAGCCAACAGCTACTACCTCTTGGATTGCTGGGCCGAGCGGGTCGAGTTTCCCGCGCTCAAGCGCCAAGTCATCGCGCTGGCCGATAAATGGGCGCCCAACGAGATCCTGGTCGAAGACAAGGCGTCCGGACAGAGCCTCTTGCAAGCGTTGAAGGACGAAACACGCTTGCCATTGCTCCCGATCAAAGTCGACATCGACAAGATCGCCCGTGCCAACGCGGTGACCGCTCTTTTTGAGGCTGGCCGTGTGTTTGTGCCAGAGCACGCAGCGTGGCTGGCTGATTACATCGACGAGCTGGCGAGCTTCCCGGTCGGGTCGCACGACGATCGAGTAGACAGCACGACGCAGGCCTTGCAACGGCTCGCGCTCTTGCATCGGCCGAAGCCCGCGCGACCGGCCACTATTCCGTATCTGGGGAGGTAATCATGAGCATCCACATCAAAGCCTCGCACAAGGGCCGCCTTCATGCTGCCTTAGGCGTCCCGCAAGGCCAGAAGATCCCGAAGCACAAGATCGAGATCGCCAAGTCTTCGAGCAACCCGAAGATCCGGGCGATGGCCGTTTTTGCGTCCAATGCGGCGCGCTGGAGCCACAAGTAAGTGAGCTTTCGCGCCCTCCAACAGACATTTGGCAAAGACAAGGATTTGCCGCCTCGAGCGCATCATGTCGCCTCGATGCGCCGGGTTTTGGATGGTAGCCAGTACGACGAGCTCAAGTCCGAGTTTCACGACGAAAAGAATGGCGCGGGCGAATATGTCCCGCTCCGCAAGCGCCGTCCCAGCGTGCGCTATCCGCTTTGTCGGCTCTTGGTCGATGATTCGGTCAGCCTGCTCTTTTCGGGCGATCATCTGCCAGAAGTGGCGTGTGATGATGAGCCGACCCAACAGGCCCTAGCGCAGATTGCCAAGGACTGTGCGCTCAGTCAGACGCTCATCACGGCGGCCACTGTCGGATCGGTAGGCTCGGTGGTCTTGTTCCTGCGCGTGCTTGAAAACGTGGTCTACGTCGAGTCCTTGGAAACCGAGTACCTGACGCCGACCTGGAACCCGACAAGGCCGGATCAGCTCGTCAAGGTCACAGAAAAGCGCAAGGTGCGCGGCACCGAACTGGCCGGGATGGGTTACACCATTCCCGACGATGACTTGACCGCGATGCACTGGTTCCAGCGCGAGTGGGACGACACGTCCGAGAACTGGTTTTTACCGTGGATGGTGGCGCAGCAAAACGCCGACGGGACTCCGCATAAGCCTCAAATCGATATCGGCCGCTCGGTCGAGCACAACCTCGGGTTTGTGCCGATGGTGTGGATTAAGAATCTCCCGGGCGGGGACAAGATCGACGGCTTGCCGACCTTCACGCCGGAAACGATCGACGTCCAGATCGAGATTGAATACCTCCTTTCCCAAGGCGGACGCGGCCTCAAGTATTCAGCCGACCCGCTCCTGCTCATCAAAGAGCCCGCGGGCGATGATGACAGCGAGATTGTCCGCAGCGCCGACAACGCCCTGATTGTCGAGAAAGACGGCGACGCCAAGCTGGTCGAGATCAATGGCACAGCCGCGAAGACGATCATCGAGTGGGCCCGCTTCCTGCGCGAGCTCGCGCTTGAAGGTGCCCACGGCAATCGCGCGAACCCGGAAAAGCTCTCGGCCGCCCAGTCTGGAAAGGCGATGGAGCTCATGAATCAGGCCTTGATCTGGCTGGTGGACCGGCTGCGCGTGAGCTACGGCGAGACCGGCCTCCTGAGCCTTTACCGGCTGATCGTCCAGGCCTCGAACAAGATCACCTTAGTCAACCGCGACGGCTCCAAGATCGCGCCTCTGAACGCCAAGGCGCCGCTCTCGCTGCGTTGGCCGGAATGGTATGACCAGACCGCAGCCGACCGGCAAGCCCTGGCGACGACACTCCGGACGCTGGTTGACGCGGGCCTTATGAGCCGCGAGACGGCGATCAAGGTCATCGCCGCGCAGTACGACATCGAAGATTTACAAGCCGAGCAAGCGCTCATCAAAGCCGAGATGGCCGAACGCAATGCTGCGGCGCAAGTGCAGGAGAAAATCAAGCTCACCGAGTGATGAATCACTCTCAACCGGCCTGACGGCCAGAAGGAAAGGCAGATGCCACTAGATGCAAACGGAAATGAGATTCCACCGGCCCCCCCTGCTCCCCCGGCCACCAAAGATCCTGAGACGTTTTCTCGCGAGTACGTTTCTGAGCTTCGCAACGAGAACAAGGGCTGGAGATTAAAGGCGGCCGAGATGGAAGGCAAAGCCAAAACCGAAGCCGAAGCCCGCACCAAGGCTGAGGCCGACGCCGCGGCAAAGATCACCGAAGCCAACCAAGTGGCCAGCCAGCGCATCCTGATGTCCGAGATGAAGGCCCACGCCCTAGCGGCTGGGATGGTGGATCTTGACGGCTTGAAACTGGCCGATCTCTCGACCGTGAAACTGAACGACAAGGGCGAAGTGGAGGGGGCCGAGGCTCTTTTCAAGGCGCTCAAGGAAGCGAAGCCTTACCTGTTCAAAGAGGTCAAATCCACGTCGAGCACCGGCGAACCGCCCAAGCCCAAGCCGGGCACCAAAACGGGCGGCTTTAAGGACATGACACCCGAGCAGCAAACCGCCGAGCTACGCCGGCGCGGAGTACCCGTCTAAGAAACACCAGCACGTCCCACCGGGCGCAGACCGCCAGGGGACAGAAATCCCCTTTCTGATCCTTTGGAGATACGGCTATGCCTCTCAATAACCTGCCTGCCGCACTACAAGACGTCATCCAGCAGAATATGCTGGAAACCGCATTCAAGAAGCCGCTCGAAGCGAAGCTGGGTTATCGGTCGATCGCGGACCAAGAAAACTTCCCGGCTGAGATCGGTGAAACGATCACCAAGACCCGTACCGGGTTATTGCCAGCCATTACCACGCCGCTTCCGCCTGCCGCGAACAGCGACATCACCAGCGGTTTGACCCCTCAGAACTGGGCAACGGAACAGTATGTGCTGGGGATCAACCAGTACAGCGCCAACCAGATGTTGAACGTCCGGACCAGCCGGGTGGCGATCGCGGACATTTTCCTCCGCAACGCATTCACCTTGGGCAAGCAGGCGGCGTTCTCGGTCGATACCCTGGCCTACAACGTGCTCTTCAGCTCGTACATCGGCGGTAACACTGTCGTACGCGTCACGCTCGGGGCTGCGGGCACCGCCGTCAGTGTCAATGACATTCGGGGTTTCCGGACGACCTTCAACAACGAAGGGCAGCCGGTCCCGGTCAGCGCGACCTACCCGGTCAACGCCAATGTCGGGAGCGATACCTATGCGGTTGTGGGCGCGGCGGCTGATGCCACCAACGTCTCGACCACCCCGGGCGGTATTTCCGGCGTGCTCACCTTCTCCAGCGCCGTCAGTATTGCCGACGGCACCGCGGGCAATGCAGTGGTTTCCGCTGTCGCGCCTTTGTTGGTCCGGCCTTTCATCACCGCCAGCGGCGCTATGGTCGCCACCACCGGCGGCATCAGCGGCGCGAACGACCAAAACAACGGCAAGCTCACGATGGAGATGCTGCTGTATGCCCGCGCCACGCTGGCGGATAACGGCGTGCCCGGCGTGCATGGCGACACTTACCGCTTCTTCTGCTCGCCTATGCAAGCGATGGGGCTCTTCCAAGATCCGGCCTTCCAGATGCTCTTCCGTGGTCAGCCGAATACGGCCCCGTTCCGTCGTGGTGTGGTGCAGGACATCCTCGGCATCGACCTGATCGAGACCAACCTGAACATCGCGCAGGCCTACGCGGGCGTGGGCAATGTCCAGCGCGGCATCTTGTGCGGGCAGGGCGCCTTGATTGAAGGCACCTTCACCAACGAGGCGTATAAGGCGGCTGACGACGCTGACGACGATCTCATCACGGTTGTGGACGGCATTGCCCACATCATCCGCGAGCCCTTGGATGCGCTGCGCCAGGTCGTGACGCAGACCTGGAGTTACATCGGCGGGTTCGTGGTGCCGACCGATATGACCACCAACCCACAGACCGTGCCGACCGCGAGCAACGCCCGTTACAAGCGCGCCGTCATGATCGAGAGCCTCTAATATGGCCGACGACAAGCGGAAGTCTGAACAGGGGGCGCCCAAGGCGCCCTTGGAAGTGGTGGTGGAAAAGACCGGCACCGAGACGTATGTGCTCACCAAGAACTTTGGCGCCATCGTCAACGGCCGGTCCTTCCACTGGCCGAAGGGCACCGAGTTTGTGGTACCGGAGGACGCCGACGAGGTGACCCTTCTGTGCCAGCGCGGCGCGCCTTTGAAGCTCAAGGTCTAACGTGTCAAGCAACGGCATCATCCCGTACACCTTCACCGACGCGCAAAAGGTCGATATTCGGCGCTTTTGCGGCTTTGAGAGTTACGGGACGGGCACCGTTGTCTTTCCGTTCCCGTGGATCGAGCGGCGCTATCTGGCCCTTGAGTACCGGATGAACAGCACCACCCCGGATGAGGCGACTGTTCTGACGAACATCATCTTGCCCAACTTGTACACGCTAGAACTTGCCATTCCTGCGGCCGGCGCGAACCTCGATACGGACGCCGCCGGCCCTTGGATCCACAACAAACGAGAGGTCCGTGATCGGGTCTCTTTGTTCAACTATTGGCGCCGCTACCTGTGCAGCTTCCTGGGCATCCCGCCTGGGCCCGGCTTGCAGGGTAGCGGCTCTAATCGCTCCATCACTGTCTAGAGGGTATGACCATGGCTAAAGAAAAGAAGGAAGACATGAAAGAAAAGATGGCGAAGCTCCGGGCCAAGCGTAAAAAGAAGTAAAGCATGACCACCGGCGCTAGCGTTCAGGCTCAATATTATAAGGGCCTGGCGCGCGCCGCTGCCCGCATGGGCACACCGCACACGCAGTACCGGCCCGCAGGGGCCACGATCAACGATCCGCTCAACGCCGCAAACAACATCGCGACGCTGGACGCAAACTTCAACATTGGCGGCCAGTACCCGGGGCAGACCAAGATCAATCAAAACTACTGGCAGGCGATCCTCGACGGGACAGCCGTCGAGGCAGGGGACTACCTCGTAGGCGCGCAGACCTGGTGCATCGTCGCTCTAGACCAGCTCATGCCGCCTATCGCGCTGCAATGCGACAACGCGATTACGGTCAAGCGCGCCAGCTACGGATTCACCGCCGGCGAAGGCGCAGCATCGAGCGAGACGCTTATCCTGACGGGCTGCCCGTGCTCGATCGTCCTGAAGCGCGATAAGGGCTTCTCGATCCCGGTCGGATTCCCGACGAAATCCAACACCGACGCGCCCATGCCGATGTACACGATTATGGTCTACACGGGCGCTTCGCCCACTGAAGGCGTGCCGATACTGTCCGGCGATCTTGTAACCGATCTTGCGGGCAAGACGTACAAGGTCGAGTCCGAGCAATGGTCGCCTTTAGGCACCATGCTCTCGGCCACCCATTACCGGCCACAAGCATGATCACCGTCGACGCCGAGCAAGCCCTGGATGAACTCAACGGGATTCTGCTCCGCCTTATGGGTAAGCAGGATCTTCTCGACGAGATTGGCGCGCGCGAGGCCGAGAAGGCCCGGCAACGCATCATGTCCACCAAGACATCGCCTGCCGGCGACCGCTGGGTGCCCTGGCGTCCCGCTACCGCGCGCTCGCGTCTCCGCAAAGGGAATTCGGGCCGCGGCATCTTGTGGGACGAGGGCGACCTGCTCGCCAGCATCTACGCGGTGTCGCACGCCGACGGCCTCAGCACCGGCGAAATGTCCGTCTCGGAGGTCGCTATCGGCACCGACGACATTATCGGCGCCTACCAGCAATTCGGCACCTATGGCCCCGGCGTTGGCCCGAGCGGTTACCACGTCCCACCT
>Ga0307375_10000985_pt1 | contig 32522 bp, 26 predicted proteins | sample TR1MG_FD_202531 | JGI IMG/M metagenome (GOLD analysis project Ga0307375, IMG submission 202531) | Soil microbial communities from Risofladan, Vaasa, Finland - TR-1 | ecosystem: Environmental > Terrestrial > Soil > Coastal area > Acid sulfate soil | place: Finland: Risofladan, Vaasa | collected... | reverse complement strand
CAATCCACTAAGGGTGTTGAGCATTCGTAGCGCTCCGGTTGCCACAAAGCAGGACTTGCCGTAGCGCAGGAATGTGCAAAGAGCTAGCCCTTTATCCAATGAATTTTTAAAGTACCGGTACTCGGCCATAGCCGACATATTCACGACAAAGGCTGGATGTCCGCTTAGGCGATCAAATTGGTCATGCTGAGAGGTACCCTAGTTGCATGTGTAATTAATGCTATTGTTAGGTCTTATTTCCAGCACTACTGTTGATGTGGGCCGTATCGAATTATGCTAATTCCCTCTCAGCGACTTAAATGGTTGCCCAAGAAAGTGCGCCTAGCGCACGAGTACTGCTTCTTCCTCCATGATGAATTCACGCGAATGCTGGTCGAATACGAGGCTGCTAAGGCGCACATCGTATCGTTCCGGTTCTCGGACAACACGGAGAGAAGGAAATTTGAACGGCTCGCAAAAAGACAGGACGCTATTGGTGCGCTAAGGGCCTTGGGCCGGCACTCAGAAGCGAGGCGCATCATATTGAATACCGTTACGATGGCGATGGTTTCCGACTGCGCGCATCACATCTACGAGGCGCTTCGCTGTCTCGAAAAGCGAAAGGTCGTGCCGGCCCTCAATCTTCTTCGGAAGCCATTGCTAGACAGCCTAACGTACTTGTCTTGGATGGTTGCTGATGAAGACGAGTTCTACACTGCCTTCACATCCGGCGACCCAACTAAGATGACACAGAAGATAATTGGGAATCGTCGCAAAGACATCTTTGAGAAGGCCATCGAGAAAGCAGACTTGAAGGGTATCGTCAATGCGGAAGAGATCATTTCGAGAATTTTCGATGCTTCCAACCACGACGGACTCTATCTATTCTTTCAGCATGCTGTGCATCTGATCACGGTCGAGCGCATCGAACTTAAGACTTCCCCAGAGAACTTCAACTTCATCTTTAAGAGTCCCGCAGACGATGACGTGTATGAACTCTTGTATGCCACATTACCCACTGTGCTGCTGTACATGAACCATCTTATCTTGGCTCTATATCAGCGTGTAAAGCCTATGGATCCGGGGGCAAGAAAGGCACTATTATTTCGGAGCGATAATGTGTACCGGTTCTTGCATTACGAAGGGGGCGCGGCTGCTTTGGCGAGTGCGTTGGGTGACGCACTCTCGCCCCATGTCAAGTGCACTGCCTGTGGCACCCCGCTGAAGGTCACGCGATACAACGCAGCGCGCCTACTATTGGCGGAGTCTTTCCGGTGTACGTGCTGTAGGCGGATATCGCCATTCCCTCTGTCGTGGATATTCTAATTTCCAATGTCGGCTTTCGCCGAGCTTGGCGAGTTAAGTTGCCATATCGTAATGCTGATGGACTTTCACCTTGGCCAGTTCGGCCATTGCTGCTGTTACGTAATGATATGAATTATTTCTGCTGTGTGAAGTGATATATTTGGCACTTGCCGCTCCGAATGGTGGGCGGGAACCTTCAAGTATCCGCCCCATGACCAGAAAAAACAGAGACGATTTTTCTAAGGACACGGTTATCCAAATCGCGAAACGCGCAGGCTGGCTCTGCTCGTTTCCGACATGCCACACACCTACGGTTGGCGCTACGTCGGACGGCGAAGGTGAAATCAATATTGGCACAGCAGCCCATATCAGTGCGGCTGCGCCTGGCGGCCCCCGCTACGACGAGAATATGACCCAGGAGGAGCGCTCTTCAGCGAAAAACGGCATCTGGATGTGCCGCGATCACGGAAAGGCCATCGACTCCAGAGATCCAGAATTCACGGTCGAGCGCCTGCGCGAATGGAAGAAGCAGGCGGAAATGGACTCGTGGCGGCGCGTGCTGCGCAACGAAACGGCGCGTGGGCCAATGGTTGCTGCCGACATGCAGTTGGCGGCGCGTATTCGTGCCGCCGCGGAAGCAGATCTCAAGGTTTTCCAGCAGACCGCGAAATGGCCGTCCACGTCTGTCGCGCTCACGCTCAAAGTGGACGGGTTCAGCGAGCCCGTGACGACAGACGCACTCGCAGACGCTGTCACGACGCTGGATGATTTGATCCTCGTTGCGCCGCCCGGCATGGGAAAAACCACGACGCTCTTCCAGATCGCCGAAGGCGTGCTGGCCAACGGCAATCGCACGCCGTTCGTAGTACCGCTCGGAGATTGGGCGACGGAAGGCACGAAGATTCTGGACTCCATCCTGAAACGCTACGCGTTAAGAGGGATATCGGAAGACGACTTCCGCAAGGCAGCTGATCAGTCCGGCGTGGTGGTGCTGCTCGATGGCTGGAACGAACTGGATACTGAAGCGCGAAAGCGCGCGCGTTTGGAGGTCAAGGCGCTCAAGGCGGAATTGCCCAAACTTAGCCTCGTCGTTTCGACACGCAGGCAAGCGCTCGACGTTCCTTTCGGGGGGACGCGTGTCGATCTCTTGCCGCTCAACGAAAAGCAGCAGATGCAGATTGCCATCGCAATGCGCGGTAGCGCAGGCGCGAAGATCGTGGATCAGTCGTGGCGTACGGCGGGCGTGCGTGAACTGGTGACGATTCCTCTCTATCTGACGGCGCTGCTCTCGCTTCCTGAAAACGCACCGTTCCCAACCACGAAAGAGGAAGTTCTTCAGCACTTCGTGGCCGCGCACGAAAAGGAAGCGAGCCGGGCGGAGGCGCTTTACGTAGTCGCGCAAGGATTCCATCAAGACTATCTTAACGATCTCGCTGACTTTGCAACGCGCACAGCAAACACGTCTATTGCCGACAGCAACGCACGGCGGTCGATCTTCGAAACGGAGACCCTTCTTGCAGACAAGGGCCAAATTACGATCAAGCCGCAACCAGACGCGGTGCTCGATGTGCTCGTCAGCAACCACGTGCTCATGCGTGCGGGCGACACGCCCGGCTATTCGTTCCAGCACCAGCAGTTTCAGGAATGGTACGCATCTCACTCGGTCGAGCGCCGAATCATCACCGAAGTCATTGATCCAAAGGGACGTGAGGCGCTGAAGGCGGAGGTTTTTAATTTCCCTCCGTGGGAGGAAGCCATCCTCTTCGCAGTAGAGCGGTTGGCGCGTGGTGACGCGCACCAGAGTGTTGCGTGCGGCAAGGCTATTATCGCAGCGTTCGAGGTCGATCCAATCCTTGCTGCCGAAATGATCTTCCGCTCTACGGAAGAAGTGTGGGCGCAGATCGCTGCGACAATTCAGGGACTCATGGCACGCTGGCATGCAACCGGAAAAGTGGATCGCGCGTTGCGTTTCATGCTCACATCAGGCCGCCCCGAATTTCTTGACACGGTCTGGCCTCTCATTACGCACGACGATGATCAGGTCAGCTTAAAGGCGCTGCGCAATTGCAGGCGCTTCAGACCGTCGATCCTCGGAAAAAACGCTGAGAAGAAGATCAAGGCGCTGTCCAAGCATGTCCGAGAGGTGCTGCTGCACGAGATGGCCTTTCACAGCGGTATGGATGGTCTTGATCTTGCGAGCGCCATTGCTAAGAACGATCCCGATCCTGAAGTGCAGGCATCCGTCGTCGGTGCGCTGGCGTTCCGGCGCGCGGACCGCCACGTTGCAGATATATTGCGTACAGCGAGCGAAAAGACCTTCGACCTGATTGCCCGCAAGGGCCTCGTCGATGAGGTGGGCGACAAAGAGGTCAAGAAAGGGATAGAAGCGGCGCGGAAGCGGCAAGCGGCAAATGAAACGTCGGCCTATGATCGCCTACGTGTGATCGTGTATGAGCAAGGCGCAGAGGACCGGAGTACCGAGCTGACCGGCATCATCAGCACGATGGACATCGAGCAGCGGCAGGACGCCGGGGTGCAGTATATCTACGAGGCGCGAAATCGCTATCCGCGCGCCGTTGCGGACGGCCTGCTGGCACGTGTGCACACGGGACGCACATTGTTCTATGGAGCGGACGACATTCTGGCGTCCGCCGGATTCAGGCTGGAAGATGAAGAGCTGCTTCAACTTGCATTGGCCGATCCGGTGAAGCGCGATGATCGCGCGGAAGCCGCTGCTTCCGTGCTCGGTCCGAAGGTTGTAGGTCGCTTGGTTGACGCGCTTCTCGAACTTACCCCTCGCATAAGAGCGGACAGCGCTGCCAGCCAAAATTATAACGGGCTTGAGGGGCGCATTGCGCACGTGCCTGGTGCGAGCCTTGTTGCTGCCGTGCTTGATCGCTCGAAGCAGGCGAACAGCGAACAGATGGCTCACTTGGCCTCGCTTATCTCGCGGCATCCAGACAGCGAAAATGATCGCGGCAGGCCGTTTGATGCGGCTTCGCTCGCGGCAATTCAGGGTCTTGTCGAAGACTGGGGCATGCGTATGCTCGCCTCTGAGGATGCGCAACGACAGCACAAGGCAGCCATCGCGACACTTGCGAGCCACGCTCCGTCAGTAAGCCTGTTGCCAATCCTGAAGCGGCTTCTGGACGATAATCTTCGGCGCTATCGTGCCTTCCGCGAAGAAGCAGAAGCTGCAGGCTGGGGTCACGGCAATGCCGTCAATGAGGCCCGCAATCCCATGATGCATGAGTACCAGCGCGCGTTCATCGCAATCGACACACCAGAGACCTCTGTGCTTATGCGCGAATATCTTGCCGACCCACAATTCGGTGAGCTCGCGGCGGGCGTTCTTGCTTCGCATTGGATGGCCGCGAACGAACCGCCGCCCGACAAGCGATTCTTCGGGAATGTAGATTTCAGTCGCGTGGAGGAAAAGCGTGCCAAGCGCACCGCCAATCCCGACGCCACCTCGGCGGAGGCGGAAGCTATTTTCGCGGTGATTGAGTCGCTAATTGCGGAGGATGCGACCGACGAACAGAGGAAGCATGCGGCCGCGCTTGGCATCGTGGCCGTGCGCTTGCCGCACGGCCAGCGCGATGCAACAATCGAAAAGCTCATCGCTCTGATTCCCTGGCGTGGACGTTCCAGGCTGCTTTTAAATCTGATACTCTCGGGCGCAGTGATCGACAGCAGGCATGTCGCAGATGGCCTTGTCGAGACTCTTGAGGCTGCGAAGAAAGAACCATGGATACTGACGCAAAGCGAGGGATACGAGTTGCGCAAATGGCTACGGCTCTTGCCGTTCACAAACCGCCCTGCAGACGCGCTCGAGGTTGTGCGCAGCATCCCCGACGCCCAGCGGCGGCCCCATCTCTTGGAAGGTATGGTCGGCGGTCTCGCCGAGACACCCTCCGTCGGTGGCGAGGAAGTATTGTTCAAGCTTGCCGAGGCAGACCTACGTTTTTATCAAAATTATCAGTGGCGCGCAGCCGCCCTGAAGATCGGCACAGCGTCCGCCGCACGCCGTGTCATCGATCTCACAGCGAACGGCACGTTTGATAGCAAGTCATTCGACGACTGGCATTGGTCCCGCGAACTTGGTGCACTAATGAACGAATTTCCAGAAATGCGCAGGTACGTTTATGGCCTGCTGGAGGATGGGGTGACGTCGCCTCCCCTCGCGCTGCTCGTGCGGGCCGTATCAGAAAGTCCCGATACGAAGGGACTGCTGCTTCTGATCGACATCGAGAACAAACAGAAGCAGTCCATGATAGGGTGGCGCACAATAGAGAACATCGTTACCGAGCACGTTCCCGTCGAGAATTGGAGCGGCGTGTACAACGTCGTTCCCGTGCCCGCCATCGAGCTGCGCGAGAAGCTGCTCGCGATGACTACGGATGGTGGCCCAACGGATGCCGCTGCGCGCTGCCTGAACGCTATCGACGCCATCAGGGACGAGCACGGACTTCCAGTGTCAGAGCCGCGCCATCCTGATCTCGCGTCCGGCAAGCCGTGGCCGATTATGACGCCCAACCCAGATGCGACTGCGCACTAGTCGAGCGTTCGGCCATGCGCCTATAACACCATCCTTTGAACGACTGCTTCTGGGCCGGCAGCTGCCTCTTCATGTTCGAACCTCCACCGTCCCCTTAGGCCGACATGCCGTCATCGACCGCTTCCGTGTAATCCACTTTATTTTGCATCCGCTTGAATGACATCCATCGGTGGAGCCGCAACCAGTTTTTTCGCTTCATCAGTAGTGCCGTGTAGCCAGAGTTCCACGTTTGCAGGCTCGATTGACACGACACTCCGCTTGTCCTGCTGGTCAGGCGGCAGTTTCGGATCTGGCTTATGCATGCGCGACATCAATGGGTGGTCGTCTGCGTTGATGGTGAGCATCGTATAGCTCTCATGAATCGCACCGGTCTCCTTATCGATCCAGGTGTTCCAGAGACCGGCCAACCCCCAGGGGGTGCCATCTGCTCTGCTGAAATTCCACCACACATTTTTGCCGGTCTCCCAACAAGGTTCGTCGAACGACAGCGCCGGAATGATGCATCGGTATCCACGCGCCCAGGATTGCTTGTAGGATGCCTTGTCCGTGATCTCCTCGAACCGGGCATTGTTGGTGGAATATGGGAGGTGTGCGGTCTTGGCGAACCATGGAATCAATCCCCATTGGCCGATCATCAGTTCGGGATTTGTCCCTCCCTTGGCTGCCCGGATGAAAGGCCCCGGTGATCGTGGATATACTCCCTGTGACGCCCAATCCTGGCTCCCATCCCGCTGGGGTAGGTTCCAATGCCGTTCGATAGTGGCTTTGTCTGGCGAAACGTATCTATTGCACATGGCTGCCAGTTTACTTGGATATTGACGAGAGAACGAACGTTCTGTAATGTATCCGGGACGTATTCAGAACTTCGCAGGCCGAATCATGAGCAGCAATCCCGCTTCAAATAGCACTCTTCACCAGCATCCTTGGCAACCTGGAGGAACCGGGGCAACCAGGAACATCCCCCTGTTCGCCCATGCCGTGCCGGCCGGCTTCCCGTCGCCGGCCGACGACTACGTGGAAGACGTGCTCGATCTCAACAAACTGCTGATCCAGAACAAGCCCGCCACCTTCTTCCTGAGGGTCAAGGGCGACTCCATGATCAATGCCGGCATCCACGATGGCGACATCATCGTGGTGGACCGCTCCCTCGAACCGGTGGATCGCTCGGTGGTGGTCGCCGTGGTAGACAACGAACTGACCATCAAGCGCCTGATCAGGCGCAGCGGGATCGCGGAATTACATGCCGAGAATCCCAAGTACCAGCCGATCCGCTTGAAGGAAGGACAGGAATTGACTATCTGGGGGGTGGTCACCGGCTCAGTTCATTCCGTGATGTAGCCCATGAGCACCATCGCCCTGGTCGACGTGAACAACTTCTACGTCAGTGCCGAACGGGTATTCAACCCCAAGCTCGAAGGTGTGCCGGTGGTCGTGCTGTCCAACAACGACGGCTGCGTCGTGGCGCGCAGTGCGGAAGTGAAGGCACTCGATGTCCCGATGGGCGAGCCCTGGTTCAAGCTGAAGGACCTGGCCCGGAAGCATGGCATCGTTGCATTGTCTTCCAACTATGCCTTGTATGCTGACATGAGTAACCGGGTGATGACCGTCCTGCGGGACTTCAGCCCGCGGCAGGAGGTGTACAGCATCGATGAGAGCTTCCTGGACATGGAGGGCATGCCTGGAGACCCGACCCAGACCGCACGCACGATCCGGTTTCGCATCCGGAAATGGGTGGGCGTGCCGGTATGCGTCGGCCTGGCCTCGACCAAGACTTTGGCGAAGCTGGCCAACCATTGCGCAAAGAAGGGGCTGGCCGGGGCAGACGGGGTCTGCAACTTCGAGACCATGACGCCGACCGAGATCGACGACATCCTCTCTCGCATCGAGATCAGGGAAGTCTGGGGAATAGGCAGGAAACTAAACGAGCAGCTCCAGTCCGGCGGGATCCACACGGTGCGGCAGCTGCGGGATTTCGATGTCTCCCGATTGCGTAGCCGCTTCGGCGTGGTAATGGAACGAACCGTGCGGGAACTGCGCGGGCAGTCCTGCCTGGATCTGGTCGACGTATCCCCAGCCAAGCAGCAGATCATCAGTTCCCGCAGCTTCGGGAGATATGTCACCGACCTGGAAGAACTGGAGCAAGCCGTCAGCTCCTATATGTCGCGTGCAGCCGAGAAACTGCGCAGGCAGAACTCAGTGGCGCAATCTGCCTTCGTATACCTGCAGACCAACCATCACAAGGAAGGCGAGCCACAGTACAGCCCGGGCATGACAGTGAGCCTGAGGCGACCCACAAATGACACCCGGGAACTGCTCGAAGCCGTTCTGGCTGGGTTGCACAGGATCTACAAGGGAGGATTCCGTTACATCAAGGCAGGGGTGATGCTGTCTGAGATTGCGCCAGCCGGAATCAGGCAGGGAGATCTGTTCGCCGACCAACCGACCGCACCCAACATCAGTAATCTAATGAAGACGATTGACCAAATCAATTTGAAAATGGGAAATGGAGTGCTGAAGCTGGCCAGTGACGGTATCGAGCAGGGCTGGCAGATGAAGACGGGTAACCGGAGTCCCGCCTATACGACGCGATGGAGCGAGTTGGCGGTGGCGATTTAGTCTGGCAAGAGCAATTGGAGTTTAGACGAACGCTGTGTTTAGAGATCCCTATTCGGCCTAAGCTGCCTCCCATACACTTGTGCTAGAGTGGCCGCTGTTGGCTCACAATCGGTCAGTCATTTTTCATGACTAAGGGGAACAATGAATTTTTCAATTAGCGATGCCGCAATCACCAGAACTTGCTGGCGGCGAGGGCTTTACCTTCGAGGGCGCCACGGCTGCGTTCAATCTCGCTGAGCTGCTAGTCGAGGCATAACCGAACCGCCCCCACAAGAATCAAACACGCAGAAATGTTGAAACGAGTAAACATTCAATCGCTATTGCAAGCAAAAGACTCATTGAAAGAAGATGGTTTCAAGGGGTTCTTAAAACACTATGGCATAGAAATCAAAGGCGCAGAAATCGAGGACCTAAGAAGTCTAGCCAAGGCCCTGAGCGACACTGGGTGCAGCATAGGTGCCTTAGACAGGTTTTATGTCGGTTACAAAATTCCGCAGTTAGGCAAAGAGTTTGACTTACTGCGCTTTGGCAGAGAATGCATCATAAATATTGAACTCAAGAATAACTGCCCGGAAGACAAAATTAAGAAGCAGCTAATGCGAAACAAATACTACTTGAGCTTCATTGGAAGGAAAGTTTACGCCTTTACATTTGTATCCGAATCACAAGAGTTGCACTTCCTACGAGATGACGAACAACTAGAAAAAATCAAAGTTGACCATTTAGCGGAATTACTCACCAACCAGGAGGTAGATGACACAGAAGATCCGGATGCACTATTCAACCCATCAGACTACCTAGTCTCACCTTTCAACTCCACAAAAAAGTTCATGGCTGGCGAATATTTTTTAACCCACCAGCAAGAGGATGTGAAGAATCAAATTCTCGATTCCATAAAATCAACCCCAGCAGCAAAATTCATTTCAATCATAGGCAGCGCTGGAACAGGAAAGACCCTGCTGACATACGATATCACAAGGCACCTTATAGACAGCAAAAGAAAGTCGCTCATCATCCACTGCGGACAACTGAATGAAGGTCACACAGAGTTGATATCAAATGGCTGGGTGATTACCCCAATAAAAAGCTATGGCAACCACGACTTTGCAAATTATGATTTAGTTATCATTGATGAAGCTCAACGAATCTATCCCAACCAACTAGATGCCATCATCGAAAAAGCAAGGTTGGCAAAATGCTGCTGCATCTTCTCCCACGACAAACTTCAAACGCTAGCAAACTGGGAAGAGGCAAGGGATGTAAGCGCGAAGATTGGCTCAATCAACCAAATCACCCAATACAAACTATCAGAGAAGATAAGAACAAACAAAGAAATAGCCGCATTTATAAAAATGCTCTTCAACAACAAGAGATCTCTTCCTATATCAAGCAATCGCAATATTGAAATAAATTATTTCAACACCGACAAAGACGCAAAAGATTATCTCGACGCGCTAGATGAAACCAAATGGGAAGTCTTGCGATTTACCCCATCGCAGTACAATAAAGAACATCACGAGGATTACTCGGAAGTATCTAACAGGTCATCACACCAAGTAATCGGGCAAGAATTTGACGGCGTAGCTGTAACGATTGATAGGTATTTCTCCTACGATGGCAATGGCGATCTGATTTATAGGGGTGGCGCGTACTACGCCCCGCACAAGATGCTATTCCAAAACATCACAAGAGCCAGAAAGAAATTGAATCTAGTAATCATAGGCAATGAAGAATTGCTAAATAGATGCATCACCATCTTGCAATAACCATTTGCAGACTATTACAGATGAGCGGCCAGCACACCATTCGAGTATCGTATGCAAAATATCTCCCACGTTCTGTCACTGATGGGGCGTCAATGGCTGACCGGACGCAAGCCAGCGAAGAACGTCGGCGCGAGAATCGCCAGGAACAACTATTCCGTCTGCTACATCGCAAACACCGGACGTTTAGCTCCAGGCCTGTAACGGCAGCCATGGCCGAGATGCGGCCACTAGCATCATAGGGTTTCTACTTCTACGCACAAAAGTCAGAACAGGGACGAGGGCAAGGAAATGACCATATTAAGCCCATTCGGTATCGTCTTCAGGTATTTCTTCATTGGATGCACCATGGTACGAATCTAGTTCCCTTTCGTACAGGGCACCTTTCCTATGAGTACAAATCGCGCCTTCAAATTTGGCCTTAGAAATGGCTGATTGGTTTAGATCCTTTTTAAAGCAGGGCATGGATGATCTATTTTGAAATATACATACGGCCCATTCAGTGAATCTGTGACATTGATTATTTGATTCGTAAGTTACCAGTAGCTTGTAATTTCTTCCTGTAATAGATTTGATGAAATAGGCCTTGCTGCTAGAGAGTTTTGCTGCGCAGCCAGCTTTTCTTGCAAAATCTCTTGCTGTTTCCACAGAGACTTTTCTTACCGATATAGCGGGGTAAGTCTGGAGCCTTATCATTCTGGGATTTTCAATTACTTCGGGCAGCCATAATGTCCTTGGTTTCCTTGAACTAGCATAACCAGCCTTTTCTATCTTGGCCTGCAATCCAGCCAATTCTCTTTTGACATCATTCCACCACTTGCCCGAGCGCGCGATGTAAAGAACCTTTAAAGGGCTACGTTCGCTTACTCCCTTCGCAGTATATCTAGCCACTTTATTGTTTTTAACTAGATTCTCCCATCGTCCACGGGCATCAATAACTTCCTTACGCAACTTAAAAAGTCGCTTATTTTTGGATGCGTCCACAGATAGTCTAGTTTTGGACAACTGATAAATCCGCTTAAATAATCGGATTATATTATAACTAAAAACATCAATGTATCAAACATATAGATATGTAATTAGCCGTTTATTGAAAATTTCATTATCGAGTAATGTGAATTATGCGCGTAACAAGGCAAAGCACAATTTGTTTGTACCAGCCAAGTTGCAAAGCCGGGAGCGATGGAGGCATTGCATCCCATTCTTAATATTTTATAAGGATTATTAATGAAAAAAATAATGAGGCCGAAACAGGTGGCTCAATACCTGTCTCTGTCTCTTGCAACGCTGTGGCGTCTGAATCAGAAAGATGATTTTCCGAAGAAGGTGCAGTTGTCCAAAAGATCAGTAGGTTGGTATTTGGAGGACATCGATGCCTGGTTGGAAATGCGGAAATCGATTTAGCTTCAGCACGTAGGAAAAATATAAGCAGGTTTGTCCGTGATGCATCTTGAAGAGCGGCGGTCTGTTGCAGCATGTTGTCGATAACAGATTGCCGTTCAAATTCTGAGTTATTGAAAAAGATTTATACAGGAGAACAAAATGAAAAAGCAAAAGGCAAAAACATCAAAAGTTGATGCTATTCAAAAATGTGAATCAAACGATAAGATCAAAGCGGTTGATCATAGGACGAAAAGGTCAAAGGGCAAAGCGAGGGTAAACAAAAGCAAGAGAAATGCCAAGCTAAAGAAGACCGTGCTGGAGATGAAGAGCGGAAACTACACGCGCAGCCGCGTTGGGATTGTTATGGATGATGACAATGGCGATTCGACTAAGATCTGTTCCTACATTCGTTGCGTCGCACACCTGACTTGCGCTGAAAGCGGCAAAGTCATGGTGAAAGTTAAATTCAAAGACATTCAAGGGCAGTACAAGTATGTATCAATTCCGCGTGCTGATTTCAACAGCGCGAAGGGACTGATAGACCAACTGGTGAACGTTGGATTTTGCGTATACGACATGCCAGCGGTGAAAGAATTTATGGCTGAACTATATCAGTATGAGTCACCCAAGAAGAATAATTTGCTTGTCTCTCGGACGGGTTGGCATCCAATTGCCAAAGGTGAACCTAAAGCGTTTGTTGTGAATGGGAACACGTTTCAGCCCGAAGGCTCAAAATGCAACATAGTGCTTGATGGTGGGGAGAGTACGCAGCTCTCCAGTAAAGGCACCATTGACGACTGGCGTAAGAACGTAGCTGCGTTGTGCCAAGGTAATCCACGCTTAATATTTTTGGTGAGCGCTACAGTGTCAGGACCTCTTCTTGATATTCTTGACTATCATAACGTCGGCCTTCATATATTTGGTCAGTCGCGGGCAGGAAAAACTACCGGACTCATTATTGCTGGCTCTGTTTATGGAGACAGACAGTTCTGCTCCAGTTGGTATGCAACGACGAACGCCCTTCCGGAAACAGCTCTTGCGCGTAATGACCTGGTTCTACTTCTAGACGAAATCTCGCAGTGCCCTGAGAAGGCCGTGTCAGCTGCCGCCTACGACCTGATGAATGGAAAAGCGAAGAGCCGCCTTGGTTCAGAGAGCAAGTTGAAGTTGGGGGATAACTTTCGCGTTGTGGTTTTATCCACCGGAGAGAATAGCCTTGAAGAACATTTGCAGCAAGGCGGAATAAAAGTGAAACCTGGGCAACTCGCTCGACTGATTTCTATTCCAGTAAATTACACAAATGGGATGTTTAAAGAAATCCATGGAAGTGCCACTCAGGGTGATTTTGCGGCGATGCTGTTGAAGAATGCTGATGCTAACTATGGTACGGCTGGCCCTGAATTTATTGGCCACTTGGTCGAAGACCAACAACAGTTGAAACAAGCTCTTCCAGCCCAAGTCCATGATATTGAAAACAAGCTCTTGGTATCAATCAAGACCGACGAACCGACAGCTTTGCAGCGTAGTGTCGCCAAGAGCATGGCAGTTATTGCTTGTGCAGGGGAGTTGGCGATCAGCTATGGAGTATTCCCTTGGTCTGAAGGTGATGCGACTACTGCGGCTAAAGTCTGCTACAAAGCATGGAATGCGTTTGAGAAAAGTGCAGAAAACGAAAGGAATCCGGCTTTCCCTGTCATCAAGCAATATTTCCAGGACAACCACGACACCTTCTTGCCGCTGGGAAAATACACTGAAACCGGAACATCAAACTATACCCACAAAGTCGATGGAACCCGGGGATTTTTGGTCACCCCAGCGTATTTCGAAAAAAATCTGTGTAGTAAGTTCGGCAAGAAGGCTGGGATCGATGCACTAAAGCAACGCAGGCTGCTTGTGCTTAGTTCACGCGGCGGTCCTACGAGGCAGGTTCCAATCCCGAAAAGGCCGAAACTCGGCAAACCTAGTTTTTTTGTGATCCGGTCATCGATTCTGACCGCAAAGTAGCAATAGAATATGCAGACAGTGCAGATGCTGCATTGTCTGCAAAAACTACACGAATATCAGAGACCCATTATTGATATGCACGGCCACTACGATAAGCAATGAGCATAGTAATACGCAACATTTTTTACAATTTATTTTTCACTTAACCAATACTGCTTCAGGACTTAATTATTCTCCTAATATACGCAGTAAGCCATTTGAAAGAAGACTATGCTGGATTCAACTAAAACAAAAATCAAAATTACTAAGGCATTACGAAATAAAATATTGGCGAATAAAAAGCAAAATATCCCCGGTCACTTTCAATATATAAAGGAGAAGATCGAAACAAAATTCGGCAGCTTTTTTCTTAGACTCTATTTCGAGAAGCGACATATAGTAATTGAGCTTTCGCCGACCAAGCATCTTGTGGGTCACAACATTGTCGGTACCAACTTTGCGAAGAAATTACTCCTTGGAACAATAGCGCTGATTTACCGGCATTATCATCAACCCTTCACCAAAGAGGAGAAAGCATTTTACAAAAAGCAGGATTTCTCTTTATCACGCGGTGATGCAACTGGTGGTTTTCTTGTGGGCTCACAGATAAATGTCGTTAACACAATGGAGCTGATTCGCGAACATCTGCTTGCACATGGACATCACATTGTTGTACATGAAGGCACTGATGGAATTGAGACCATATATGTTGGCAAGTCGTCATCACGCAGCACAGTAAAGTTTTATAACAAGTACCTTGAGGTTATGGCTAAAGGTGCAGATGCGATGAAGGAATTACCTTACTACAACGAGGTTATGAATTACGCTAAGAAAGTAGTGCGCTTTGAATTCACAATCCGCACCTCTCAAGAATTAAAGAGGTTGGGGGTGAAGAAATCGAGTGAATGGAATTCCAACAAGGTGCGCGAATTATTGACAGCAAGGCTCCTTAAACTGGGGTTCTCTGGCCAACTGCTTACCGAGTTGCCAGCGGGTGTGGTTGCAGTCCTCAAACAGGTTAAACGCAATAGGTATGAGCAGTGGTTAGCTGGTGAAGATCTGAGCAAAACTTTGAACCCTGCAAACTTTACGCGTGACCGCAAGTTTTTCTTAACGTACGGACTAGATATTGCTCGGACGCGTGCTGATACTCAGAACGCGGTTGTTCTTTCGGGCAGAGTATCGCCAGAGAAGTTGAAAATGACTTACCCCACGCGCTTTGTCGAATTGGGTGCCGTATTCAAGTAGTGATTTGTTAGACCAGGGTGATCTTCGTAATCACATCAGGTTGGATTTGATGCTGGGAGTTGTGAACGGCAGAACAGTACTATGGAAGTGGCGGGGTGGGGAATGACATTTGTCGAATATGCCATCCTATGCGGAAGAGAAAAGCGCGATGTGAAATCATAAACGTTGACACTGCCATGCCTTTTTCAAAATTGCTTGATGTGCCTTTTCGGCAGGTCGCTAGTTATATATACAGCTTCTAATCGTAAGCTTGTGCAGCAAAAGGGCCACCTAGCGATAATCAGCACTATCGCTAGTCAGGATTTAGATAGTTGAGATCGCGATCGGCGCAATGTAGTACAGATATCCGAAAATTCCCGGGCCTTGAACCTATCGTGTTTTAGAAAAGCTGTTGAAAGCAGAGATTAGTCTTAATATATATAAGAGACAACTCTACTTTCAACAGCTTTCTGCGCGTCTGAAAACAAATAAAATCTAGTCAAAAAATCGTCGCGAAACGAAGAAATTGGAAATCCAGCCTATTTATTCAGCCTAAGCCGTTGCCGGACGTTTAATGCCGTTCTTGCCCGAGCCCGACCACAATATTACCCAACACGCCAACGAAAATTTCCATGCCATTATTCATCAGCTGAATTTGCTGTTCGTTGGGCTTGGTCATGCCGATCATGGCGAGTGTTTCATCGAGAGGCAGCTCACCATATTTTGATTGATAATGTGCAACATTGAGTGCGAGCAACCTCGCGCACTCCGCAATATCATCCTTGCTGACTTTTTCGATAAGCTGGTCGGCTAGTTTGTTATATTGTGCAAACGTCGATAGGTTAGACATAGGAAACCTCCAAAAATGAAGTTCTACTGTACCCGATTCCTGTTACCAATCACACTGGCCCTGGCTACCTCATTGCCTGCATGGGCATCAGATCTGCCTGACCCATCAATGACTCCAGGTGCGACCAATATTGAAGTTACTCAAGAAAATATTTATCAGACAGTTTGCGTAAAGGGATATACCAGGACAATTAGACCACCTGCCCACTTCACTAACAAGCTCAAGAAACGGCAAATACGTGAATATGGCTATGCCGATAGAAATCCGAAACATTATGAAGAAGATCATCTGATTGCGCTGTCAATTGGGGGTGCACCCCATGATTCTCGCAACCTCTGGCCTGAGCCTAGAAATAGTGAATGGAATGCTAAGAAGAAAGACAGATTAGAGTTTGTGCTTTACAAGATGGTATGTAATCAAGAAATATTACTTGTCGAAGCTCAGCATGAGATGGCGACAAACTGGATCGAAGCGTGGAAGCGTTACGTGCCTAGTCACCGGCATTATCATTTTAAGCGGGTAGATTAAAATGGGCGGCCGTCTCTTGGAATATTGACACTTCTAGCCGAATTCGCACCGTTACAGACGACACGGACGGACAAAGGCAATGGGGATTATTCTTTCATGCTGGCGCTGAGAATGCACACAAGGCAAGAGCTCTCACACCCGTTGCTAAATTGGTTCTGGTTGAAGAGTTGATATGATTGATATGTCCGGCATAGGTGAAAGTAGCGGCCGTTGGCATTTGTGAAGCCAGGCAGGCAAAAATCGCCAAGGGACGAAACAATTTCCTATTAGGAGGTTCAAGTTGAACCGTACTGAACACATCTGTCTTATGGCAACATACAACGAATGGATGAATACCAGGCTGTATGAGGCAGCCATGAGCTTATCTGAACAGGAGCTTGTCACCGACAAGAAGGCTCCCTTTGGCTCCATGATCGGGATACTTAATCACTTGGTCGTCGGAGATACACTGTGGCTCAAGCGCTTTGCAGCCCATCCTGCCAATTATGCGGCACTTGAACCAATACTGAACCTTCCGGTTCCGACAAGCCTCGACCAGATTCTCTTCTCAGATATTCAAAGCCTTTCAAATCACCGAAAGTTACTCGATCAGGTCATCACGAAATTGGGACACTCGATAAAAGACGATGATCTAGAACACGTGCTGACATATACAAACGTGAAAGGTGTGGTTGCACACAAGAACTTCTTCAGCCTTTTGATGCATTTTTTCAATCATCAAACTCACCACCGGGGTCAGGTAACAACTTTGCTTTGGCAGTCTAATGTAGATGTAGGGGTGACTGATCTGCTTGCCCTCGTACCGAATTAAAACGTGGCGCCATAGCATGGACAGTCCGAACTAGAATCTCGCCAATGTTTGGCCAAATTACACTGGGCGATCAAATCCGCATGAACAGACACCTTGCTGCGCTTGGAATATCCAATGAATTGATCGCTTCACGCGGCTTACGAGAGTGCGGGGAGGCTACACGCCTAGAAAGTGCCGAAGTGGGTATCAACGGCAGAAATCACCTGCTTATTCCTGCTGCTGCCGAAGCGTGGCGCAGCCTCAAGGCAGCGGCGCTCGCCGATGGCGTCACTTTGTTCATCGTCTCCGCCTTTCGCAGCATCGACCGGCAAGCCGAAATAGTTCGGCGAAAGCTTGAAATCGGGGACTCCATCGAAAGCATTCTCACCATCTGCGCACCACCTGGCTTTAGCGAACACCACACCGGCCGGGCCGTCGACCTTTCAACTCCTGGAAGCAATGCACTTGAAATTGAATTTGATCAAACTGCTGCATATGCTTGGCTCATTAAACGTGCCGTCGAATTCGGCTACTATCTCTCCTATCCCATTGGCAATCCTTGGGGTTATCAATATGAGCCTTGGCATTGGTGCTTCCACGACGCCTAACACTGCAGACCTTGAACATTGAGCGTCATCGGGTTGGTTTACTTATACAGCGGAGGAAATATGAAAGGTAGTTGTTTGTGTGGTGCGATTGAGTACGAGGTTGATCAATTGGATATGCCAATTAGTCATTGCCACTGCCGCACTTGTCGCAAAGCTCATGCAGCTGTCTTTGCGTCGAATGCCGGTGTTATGCGGAAACATTTCCGCTGGCTCAAAGGTACAGAGAAGCTGTCGGCATTTGAATCATCGCCAGGAAAACTCAGGCATTTTTGCTCCGTTTGTGGTTCTCACCTCATAGCCGAGCGCCTCGCACAGCCACATGTCATTGTGCGAGTGGCAACGCTTGATGAAGACCCAGGTATCACTACTTCTATGCACATCTGGTGTTCGCATGACGTACCGTGGTTGCAAGACGATGAGAGAGTATCTTTTCATCAAGAATGGCAACCTGGTAGATAACTAAATGTCACCCAACCCAACATTTCGAGTGAGGCATGCCGGAATTGGCTGCCCCCCAATTTGAAAGTTTGACATTTAAATAATCATCATGATTTACTCTTCAAAAAGGCCGGAAAAACCGAAAAGGAAGCCATCTTCAAATTGTATTGCTTGGGAATGCGCGGCTATATTTCTGACATATGGGGCTGGGATGACCAGTGGCAGGAAAATGATTTTCCACGCACTTTGATCCAAAAGGCGTTACGTTGGTATACAAAGAGCATGAGTTGGTCGCGTATTCCCATACCAAAAATCGGGAGGTGCAGATGTTCATAAGAATGATCGTTGTTCATCCGCACCACCAGCGTAAGGGTATCGGCAGCAAGCTGCTTGAGTCTGTTATTGCATCAAGCAAGGAGCAATTTAAGAGCATCGGATTGGGGGTATTCAAAATCAATGAGAATGCACAGAAATTCTATGAGAAGTATGGCTTTAATGTAGAGGATGAAACCCCAAGTAGTTACGTCATGCGTCTCATGCCCAACCCTGCATTCGAGAAGGCCTGAGCATAAGCACGCAGGCCTTCAATTTGAAAGTTGATTATCCTCTTCCGAAACGTTAATTGCCTCATAGGGGTGTGTGCCGATTGCACAAAATTGCGAATTGCAATGTCTGAAGTTAGCTGCATAATGGTCACTGACTTATGAACTAACGTATGGGCGGAATACGGCCATAAGGGGAATATCAGTGAGGGTGTTGTAACCGTCCGGTATGCACCGACAACCGGATGCAGAAAGCGATTCACCGGCTACGATGCTTGGGGGAAGCTATTGCTATACTATCAATTATCAGTAGGTTACTATTACCCCAGTGAATAACTCAATAAATTCTTGGGGTACTGAAGCCCTTATGTAACATAACGCCAAGTTTTCTTCTGGAACGTCATGCGTAAGTTATGTTTTGCCATTGTATTCACATTGGGTAATCAGCGTTACGCCCTCCCTTTGCTCGCAGTGGACAGGGTGGTGCGCATGGTTGTAATCACCCCTTTGCCCAAGGCGCCGGACATCGTTCTCGGCGTAGTCAATTTTCAGGGCCGGGTCATCCCAGTCATCAATATGCGCCGACGTTTTAATTTGCCGGAAAAGGATATTGCGCTGACTGACCAACTGGTTGTCGCGCACACCTCGCGGCGCCCTGTAGCATTGGTGGTGGATGCAGTGCACGATGTAATCGCTGGTTCAGCACAGGATCTGATTGAAACAGAAAACATCCTCCCAGGGATTGAATATGTGGATGGGGTGATAAAACTGGAAGAAGGCTTGATCCTGATACACGACCTGGATAAATTTCTTTCGCTGGAAGAAGAAATTTCTCTGAACCAGGCACTGAAAACCTCCTGAGGAAAAACATGCGCCCCACACTTTCCTCAACATTGTTGTTACGATTGAGCGAACTTGTGGCCGAGCAGACGGGTTTGAATTTCCCGCAGGAACGCTGGGGTGATCTCGAACGGGGAATCGCAGCGGCGGCGCCGGAATTCAATTTTCCGGATCGGGAATCATGCGCGAACTGGCTGTTGTCTGTTCCGCTGACTCGCCATATGAAAGAGATTCTCGCCACCCATCTAAGCGTGGGAGAAACCTATTTCTTCCGGGAAAAGCGGAATTTAGAAATTCTGGAAGAACAAATTCTTCCGTCACTATTGCAGGCACGTCGCCAGAATGGGCAGCGGCGTTTGCGTATCTGGAGTGCAGGCTGCTGCACGGGTGAAGAAGCCTATACCATCGCGATACTGCTTGACAGACTCATTCCCGATCTCAAGGAATGGCATATCACCATTCTGGCAACTGACTTCAATCCGAAATTTCTGCGCAAGGCGGCACAGGGCGTATACGGCGAATGGTCTTTTCGCGATCCGCCCGACTGGCTACGCGAGCGTTATTTCACCAAAGGAGCAGACGGACGTATGGAAATACTTTCGCGTATTAGGAAAATGGTGACATTTTCCTATCTAAATTTTGCCGATGATGTATACCCATCGTTGTCGAACAACACCGGCGCGATGGACTTGATCTTTTGCCGCAATGTTTTGATGTATTTCACCGCGCAGCGGGCAAAACAGGTCGCCAGCAATTTTTACCACGCGCTGGTTGACGGCGGGTGGATGATTGTCAGTCCATCGGAAGCCTCGAACAGATTACTTTCCTCGTTCACCCCGGTCGAGTTTCCGGGGGCAGTGCTGTACCGGAAGATGGTTAATGCCGAATCCCAAATACAGAAACCAAAGTCACAGATCAGCGAGCATCAGTTTTTGCAATCGTTCAGGGAAGCAGAAACCGCGCCTTCGTCGCTACCGGTCGCAGAGACAACTCCCGATGTTGTGACAGCTGCAATCCATGCGGAGCAGGCAGACCGGCTACCAGCTCAACCAATGGAAGATCTCGAGACACTATCAATCATGGCGCGAGGCTGTGCCAATCAGGGCCGGCTCAACGAGGCGCTGGAATGGTGCGAAAAAGCGATCACAGCCGATAAATTGAACCCGTCACACCATTACCTGCTGGCCACCATTTTACAGGAGCAGGGACAGCACAATAACGCCATCCGCTCGTTAATGCGCGCGCTCTATCTCGATTCCGATTTTTTGCTTGCTCACTTTGCGCTGGGGAATCTGCACCAATCTCAAGGACGCTATCGGGAAGCGAAACGCTATTTCGGAAATGTGTTGCTGCTGTTGCGCACTCATCCGCCGGAAGAGACGCTGCTGGAAGCGGACGGGCTGACGGCCGGACGTTTGGCCGAGATAGTTTCGTCGTTGCAGGCAAGTTTGCCGCAACCTGCGGCATCAAAAGTTTGAGGTATATGCAGCCATGAGCACACCGCGAAAAAGCCACAAACCAACCGACTGGCGCGAGGTAGAACGGCGTTTGGAAGCAGCACGCATGGCGACCGAGCATATCTGGGCGCCAACCTCCGAGGATACCCAACGGATATTGAAAGAAAGAGCGCAGACACTCGCCCGGGAAGCTGTGCCTGTGGAGACCGCCGACGCAAGCATCGAAGTCATTGAATTTATCCTCGCGCATGAGCGCTATGCCGTCGCATCAGAGTACGTTCGCGAGGTATATCCGCTCGAAGAACTTACCCTGCTGCCATGTACCCCGGCATTCGTGCTCGGCATCGTCAATCTGCGCGGCGAGATACTCCCGGTTATCGACATCAAGAAATTCTTCGATTTACCCGAAAAAGGCCTGACCAATCTCAATAAAGTGATCGTGCTCGAATCGGATGACATGGTATTCGGCATTCTGGCTGATTTCATCAGCGGCGTGTGCCGTATTCCGCGTGCCGGAATTCAGCCGTCTTTGCCGACACTGACCGGTATACGCAATGACTATCTGCTTGGAGTAACTGCTGAGCGCGTAGTCGTTCTTGATGCTGAAAAACTTCTGCATGACGAGAAGTTGATTGTGAATGAACAGGCGTAGGTCGGGCTAGGTTAATAATTGCGTTTCTCGTTTACGCTCTCTCCCGCTTATGGGAGAGAGTCGGAGTGAAGGAATGCTTTAGTTTGACTGAGAAAGCCAGCACAACAAGGAGAATAACAATGAAATGGTTCCTGAATTTATCTACGCGCAACAAACTCTTTCTCGGCTTTGGGTTGATGATAGCCTTCCTCGCGTTAGTGACCGTGTCTGCGTATCGTGGAATCGTGATGATCCAGGCCACACAGCACAGCCTGTACCAGAAGGAGTTTGCCAATACCGTGGATTTGATGACCATACGGTCGGACGAAAACGGAGTGCGTGCTGCTTTGCTCGAGATGCTGTCGGCAGCTACGCGGTCCAATCAGGAGTCCTGGCACAAGGACATCAAGGAACGCGGCAAGGAAATTACCGAGACTACGCAACGGCTTTTGGATCGCAACCACAATGACTCGTCCTTGTTTGCGCAACTTCAGGAGCTCAACAAAATCCGAGATGCATTCGTGCAGACGCGAGATGACCAGCTCATCCCGCTGATTTACGCCGGAAAGAAAACGCAGGCAGAAGCACTTGTACAGGGCGTACAGTTAAAACGCTACAACAAGATGCGCGATATTTCGAATCGGCTGTGTGATTCGGCCGCGGAAAAAGCGCGTGCCGCCGTGGCGGCATCTGAGCAGGTGGCAGAGAGAACGATATATCAATTTGCCATGGTCGGTGGTTTGGCAATATTGCTGGCAGTAGCCATGGCGTTGTTTATCAGCCGCATTATCGCTATACCGCTGCAAATGATCTCGGAAATCGCCGGGAAAGTCGCTTCAGGTGATCTGACCGTCAGCATTTCAGCTGGGCACCGAACCGACGAAGTCGGTGAGTTGCTGCGCGCATTCGGCACGATGCTCGAGGGCTTGCGGAAATTGATGCGTGAGATCAACGAAGGGGTCGGTGTACTCGCCTCATCTTCTGCCGAGATTCTTGCCACGACGACGCAGGTTGCGTCCGGTGCGGCAGAGACGGCGGCTTCGGTGAGCGAGACCACGGCGACGGTGGAGGAAGTCAAGCAGACGGCGCAGTTGGCGAGCCAGAAGGCGCGCTCTGTTTCGGACAGCGCGCAGAAGGCATCGCAGGTATCACAGAGCGGGCGCAAATCGGTGGAAGAAGCGATGCAGGGGATGCAGCGTATCCAGGAGCAGATGGAATCCATTGCCGAAAGCATCGTGCGGCTGTCCGAGCAGAGCCAGTCGATCGGCGAGATCATCGCTACGGTCAACGACTTGGCCGAACAATCCAACCTGCTTGCGGTGAATGCCGCGATCGAGGCGGCGAAGGCGGGCGAGCAGGGCAAGGGTTTCGCGGTCGTGGCGCAGGAGGTCAAGAGCCTGGCCGAACAATCCAAACAGGCAACCGCCCAGGTACGCACGATACTTGGCGACATCCAGAAAGCGACCGGCACCGCGGTGCTGGCCACCGAACAGGGTAACAAGGCGGTGCAGGCCGGGGTAAAACAAACCGGCGAGACCGGCGAAGCGATCCGACTGCTGGCCGACAGCGTTGCGGAAGCGGCACAGGCGGCGACCCAGATCGCGGCCTCGAGCCAGCAGCAGATGGTGGGCATGGACCAAGTGGCGCAGGCGATGGAGAACATCAAACAGGCCAGTGTGCAGAACGTGTCCGGCACCAAACAGGCCGAGGTCGCCGCACAGAGCCTGCATGAACTCGGACAGAAACTGAAACTGCTGGCAGCACAATACAAGGTTTAGCGAAGGTTTTCAGGAAGGAGAGGATAAGAAAATGAAATGGTCTGTTGGAACAAAGATTGGTGCTGGCTATGCTCTGGCGTTAATTATTCTGATTATCCTTGGCCTGGTCTCGTACCGGAATACGACCGGGCTCATCGAAGCCGCAAAGATGGAAACACATACCTATCAGGTACTCGAAAATCTTGAAAGGGTGGTTTCCGCCTTGAAGGATGCCGAGACCGGCCAGCGCGGTTACCTCATAACCGGGAAAGACCGGTATCTCGAACCCTACCAGACCGGGACCTCGGAAGTAAATCAAACCATCCAGCATCTTCGGGAATTGACAGCGGACAACCCGAAACAGCAGCGTCGACTTGATGCACTTGGGCCGCTGATCGCTGCCAAACTAGCCGAGCTTAAGGAAACTATCGATCTGCGAAAAACCAAAGGATTCGATGCGGCGCTAAAGGTGGTATTGACTGATAAGGGAAAGAAGGCAATGGACGATATTCGCAAAGTCGTTGCCGACATGGGCGATGAGGAAAGAATGTTGTTGGAACAGCGTAATAACAAGGAGAAGGCAAGTTCCAATACTACCATCTCCGTGATTGTCTATGGCATTCCGCTTGCTTTTGTATTATTGACTCTGGCAGGTTTATGGATTACCCGCACCATCACCAGGCAGCTTCGCACAAGCATAGCTCAACTCTCAACATCTTCTGCCGAGATTCTTGCCACGACGACGCAGGTTGCGTCCGGTGCGGCAGAGACGGCGGCTTCGGTGAGCGAGACCACGGCGACGGTGGAGGAAGTCAAGCAGACGGCGCAGTTGGCGAGCCAGAAGGCGCGCTCTGTTTCGGACAGCGCGCAGAAGGCATCGCAGGTATCACAGAGCGGGCGCAAATCGGTGGAAGAAGCGATGCAGGGGATGCAGCGTATCCAGGAGCAGATGGAATCCATTGCCGAAAGCATCGTGCGGCTGTCCGAGCAGAGCCAGTCGATCGGCGAGATCATCGCTACGGTCAACGACTTGGCCGAACAATCCAACCTGCTTGCGGTGAATGCCGCGATCGAGGCGGCGAAGGCGGGCGAGCAGGGCAAGGGTTTCGCGGTCGTGGCGCAGGAGGTCAAGAGCCTGGCCGAACAATCCAAACAGGCAACCGCCCAGGTACGCACGATACTTGGCGACATCCAGAAAGCGACCGGCACCGCGGTGCTGGCCACCGAACAGGGTAACAAGGCGGTGCAGGCCGGGGTAAAACAAACCGGCGAGACCGGCGAAGCGATCCGACTGCTGGCCGACAGCGTTGCGGAAGCGGCACAGGCGGCGACCCAGATCGCGGCCTCGAGCCAGCAGCAGATGGTGGGCATGGACCAAGTGGCGCAGGCGATGGAGAACATCAAACAGGCCAGTGTGCAGAACGTGTCCGGCACCAAACAGGCCGAGGTCGCCGCACAGAGCCTGCATGAACTCGGACAGAAACTGAGTGACATGATCGGGAGCAGGGTGGCATGAACAGCGTCGAAGGAGCACAGCTAACCGGGATATTTTTGTAAATAGATTTCAGGTACGACCATGGCCAACAAGAACGATGATTTCATGAAAAGGCTGCTCGTGACGTTCCGGATCGAGGCGGACGAACATCTCAAGGCGATGTCGGCGGGTCTGATCGAACTGGAGAAAAATCCGGCTGCAGACCGCTATGCGGAAATTGTCGAGATTGTGTTTCGCGAGGCGCACAGTCTAAAAGGCGCTGCTCGTTCAGTGAATTTCAAGGAGTTCGCATCGGTTTGCCAGCCACTGGAAAGTGTGCTTGCGGCAATGAAGAACAAACAGCTCGCCGTTTCAACGCCATTGCTCGATCTTCTCTACCAGACTATCGATACCCTCGGCAGTCTGCTTGCACCGGATGGTGCGGGATCGAAGGATTCACAGCAGGCAAAGCCTGCACTGCTGGCCAGACGGCTCGATGATGCCTTGCACGGGAAGTTTGCCTCATCTGAAATGGCACAACCCGTATCGTCGCAACAGGCGTCAACCGAAGCAGTTCCTGAAAAGATACTGACTGAACCGACAGAGCCGGTAACCAATGCTGCGCCGCCTTTTTCGCCCAGCCTGGCATCCGAAACAGTCAGGGTTTCAACACAGAAACTGGATGCTGTGATGCGGCAAGTCGAGGAACTGCTGTCGCCGCGGCTGGCCTCGGCGCAACGCGCCAAGGAACTGCGCGAAGTCGCCGCTTCTTTCTCAACCTGGAAAAAACATCGCGGGCGCATGCGGCCAATGTTGCGGCAGATCGAGCGTTACGTCGAAAAAGCAGGCAGGACCAATGGCAACGGCAAACATAATGGCAATGGCGCAGTAACGTCAAAATTCATGGCTCAGGAAATCCAGACACAGGAATTACAGACAAAAATACTGCCGAAGCTGCTGGAACATCTGGAGTCCGATCATCTGTTCATGAAAGCTTTGGAAGAACGGTTGCTGCGATTGAGCAAGTTCGCCGCGCATGACCGGCGCGCATTGGCAGGCATGTGCGATAGCCTGCTGCATGACGTGAAGGAAATGCACCTGTTGCCGTTTTCCTCGCTGCTCGAAATTTATCCACGTTTCACCCGCGATCTTACGCGTGACCAGGGCAAACAAGTGGAACTGTTGATCCAGGGCGACGAAATTGAAATCGACAGGCACATTCTGGAAGAAATGAAGGATCCACTGATGCACCTGCTGCGAAATTGCATCGATCACGGTATCGAGCAGCCTGACGTACGGCAGAGCAAGGGCAAGCCGGCTTGCGGAAACATAACGGTCGCTATCGCGCAAAAAGACAGCGGAAAAATCGAGATCATGGTTGCCGATGACGGAGCAGGCGTCGATGCTGACAAGGTGAAAGCGGCATCACTCAGGTTAAATCTTGTTTCTGCGGAAGAAGCAGAAAAGCTGAATCAGCAGGAGGCGCAGGCACTCATTTTTCTGTCAGGTATATCTACCAGTCCGATTATCACTGACATTTCGGGGCGCGGACTGGGACTTGCCATTGTTCGGGAAAAAATCGAGCGGCTGGGCGGAGTCATCGAGCTTGAGTCCCACCGGGATGGTGGAACCACTTTCCGTATCTCACTGCCGCTGATGCTTGCCACTTTTCGCGGTGTACTGGTCCGAGCCGGTGAACAATATTTCGTAATTCCCTCGCTCAGCGTCGAGCGGGTGGCGCGAGTCGAGCAGCAGGATATCAGGTCGGTGGAAAATCGAACAACGATTTCACTCGACGGTCAGGTCGTTGCGCTGGCCAGTCTCCGCGATGTGCTGGAACTGCCGCGTCACAGCTCAACGGACGACACTTTGGCGAAGGTTGCTCTGGTTGTTCTCGGCACAGGCCGCCAGCGTGTGGCATTTCAAGTGGAAGAAATTCTCGGCGAACAGGAAGTATTGGTCAAAACGCTGGGTCGGCAGCTCGCGCGCGTGCGCAACATCGCCGGCGCGAGCGTGCTGGGAACCGGCCAAGTAGTCGCTGTGCTCAATGTGCCCGATCTGCTGAAATCTGCCGTGAAGCGGGTATCCACACTACCCGCATCCATTGCCGCAGAAAAACCCGGGGAGGCAACGAGGCGGTCGATTATGGTGGTGGAAGACTCGATCACATCGAGGGCGCTGCTCAAGAACATACTGGAATCCGCAGGCTACCGGGTTACTACCGCGGTGGATGGAGTGGATGCATACACCACGATCAAGACCGGGACGTTCGATCTGATCGTGTCGGATGTTGAAATGCCGCGCATGGACGGTTTTGAACTGACCACCAAGGTGCGCGCGGACAAGCGGCTCAGCGAAATGCCAGTGGTGCTGGTGACATCGCTTGAATCACGCGAACATCGCGAGCGTGGCATCGATGTCGGGGCCAATGCGTATATCGTAAAAAGCAGTTTCGATCAAAGTAATCTGCTGGAAATTGTCCGGCGGCTGATTTGAGCAGCAGATAAAGTTGCCGAAAGCACATGAACTAAGGGGCGTCATCAATGGCACTGGATAGTACTGGGAAGAACGAAATCATGATGATACTCGAGCGCCTTTCGGCGCTTGTGGTTATTAGCGCGAGCGCGCGTCTGCGGTTCGCACTTATTGAGCTGCTCGCAGGTGCGGTCGCCGCTTTCTTCGATATCGGGATAGCAGCGTTGCGTGCGGCCAACGCAGGCGGTAGATGCCGGCCAAGCCGCTATCAGCTGGAACTCGGACAAGCGGAAGTACAGGGGTGAACATGGACACGCGAACGTACGTCAATCCCGTCCCGGAATTGCACAAAGAGGGAGCCAAGTTGATCAAGGTTCTGGTGGTCGAAGACTCTCTTGTGGTGCGCGAGTTTCTGGTTTACCTGCTTTGCACCGATCCCGATATACGGGTAGTTGGCACTGCGAACAACGGCGAGGAGGCGATTGAGGCCGTAAAGCGCTATCGTCCCGATGTGATCACGATGGACATCCATATGCCGAAAATGGACGGGCTGGAAGCGACGCGCCGTATCATGGAAACGGAACCTGTACCCATTGTAATCGTGAGTGGGAGTGATGATCCGCTCGAGAATACCAAAACATTCAGAGCGATGGAAGCAGGGGCTTTGGCCGTGCTGCGCCGGCCTGCCGGCGTCGGCCATCCTGATCATGAGGCAAATGCAAGGGAATTGTTGCAAACTGTGAAGGCGATGTCTGAAGTGAAAGTGGTGCGGCGCTGGTCACAAAATCGTGGCGGGCCAACCTTGCCATTAGTGGCGAAGCAGCAGGTGATAAAAGTGGCGAAAGTCAAAGTGATCGCCTTGGGTGCCTCGACCGGTGGGCCTCCCGTGTTGCAGACGATACTGGCGATGCTGCCCAAGGATTTTCCGCTGCCGGTCTTGATCGTTCAGCACATGGCGACCGGTTTTATCACCTCCTTCGCTGATTGGCTGACACAGACGTCCTCTCTGCCTGTTCATGTGGCCCGGCAGGGAGAACATATGCTGCCTGGACATGTTTATGTCGCGCCCGATGAATGCCAGATGAAAGTCGAACACGGCGGAAAAATCATCCTGACCCAGGATGCGCCGGAAAACGGGCTGCGCCCCGCGGTCTCCTACCTGTTTCGCTCGCTTGCAACATTGTATGGTGGTGACGTTATCGCCGGCCTGCTCACCGGCATGGGGCGCGATGGCGCCGAGGAACTGCGGATGTTGAAGGAAAAAGGGGCGGTTACCTTCGCCCAGGACAAGGACAGTTCAGTTGTGCACGGCATGCCTGGCGAAGCGATCAAGCTTGATGCGGCGACGCTTGTTCTTGCGCCGGACAAGATTGCCGCAGTGCTCGTGTCTTTGGTGAACAACAAAAGCAAGAAAGAGAGTCAGTGATGAAATCAAAAATTAAAAAAAACAGCAGTATCAATATTCTCATCGCTGAGGACAGCCGCACCCAGGCCGACCAACTCGGGTTTCTGCTTGAAGAACACGGCTTCCAAGTGACCATTACGGCCAACGGCAAGCAGGCTTTACTGGCGGCACAGGCAAAAAAACCCAACCTGATCATCAGTGACATAATGATGCCGGAAATGGATGGCTACGAACTGTGCAAGGCAATCAAATCCAACGAAGAATTGCAGGATATTCCGGTCATTCTGGTCACCACGCTTTCTGATTCGCAGGACGTGATTCGCGGGCTGGAATGCGGAGCGGACAATTTCATCCGCAAACCCTATGACGAGCGCTATCTGCTATCTCGCATCAACTATCTCTTGATGAACCTTGATATGCGCAAGGAAAACAAGATGCAGTTGGGAGTGCAAATCAATCTTGGTGGCAAGAAATACTTCATCAATTCGGAGCGGCAACAAATCCTAGACCTGTTGATTTCGACATATGAGCAGGCGGTTCACATCAACAATGAACTCAAACAACGCGAAGCAGAACTTGAAATTTCCAACCAGGTGCTGAATGGGTTTGGCCAAATTGTGGCGGGTCTTAATCATGCAGTGACCGAACGCGAGGTGGCTGAGGCGGCGCTAGAACGCGCGCTGGAACTACCCGGAATTCAGGCCGGCTGGATATCACTGTGGGAAGAAAGTTCAGGTTTCCGTCTTGCTGCCGCACGCAATCTGCCGCCGGCGCTTTTGTGCAAAGAAGTGATGGAGGGGTTGTGCAACTGCCGTCGACGCTTTCTCGCGGGAGAGCTGGATCACGTCAGCAATATCCTGGAATGCGAACGGCTGAAGGCAGCCAAGGGCGACACACGCGGCTTGCGCTACCATGCAAGTGTGCCGTTGTGGATCGGCGAGCGCGGCATCGGAATCATGAACCTGGTCGGGGCGGAGCAGGGTCTGTTCGACGAAGCGGAGCTGAAGATGTTGTACGTTGTCGGCAACCAGGTGGCGGTAGCGCTGGAACGGGCTAGGTTGCACGAGCATCTCGAGCAGTTGGTCGAGGAACGGACGGCCGCGTTGACAGCAGAAATCTTCGAGCACAAGCAGGCTGAGGCAAAGCTGAGATTGTTCCGTACTTTGCTCGATAATTCCAACGACGCCATCGAGGTGATCGATCCGGCCACACTGAAATTTCTGGATATCAACGAGACAGGATGCCGCGCCCTGGGCTACAGCCGGGAAGAGCTCCTGACCATGAGCGCTACCGACATAGACGTAGGTGTCAACGCGGATGCCGGGGAAATGATCATGAAACAGTTGCAACAATCTGGACGCGCGCGGTTCGAGACTGTGCACCGTCGCAAAGACGGCTCAACTTTCCCCGTGGAAGTCAGTGCGACACTCCTCGAAATCGACAAGCCCTACATTTTGAGCATCGCGCGCGACATTACCCATCGCAAGGAAAACGAAGCCAGGATCGCGCGCCTTAACCAGCTTTACACAGTGCTCAGCGGTATTAATACCACGATCGTGCGTGTCCGTGAGGAGGAGGAATTGTTCAGGGAAGCATGCCGCATCGCAGTGGAGCATGGCAGGTTCGTATTTGCGTGGATCGGCAAGTTCGATGCGGAAAGCCAGCAGGTGACGCCGGTCGCCCAGGCAGGCCGTGACGCCGGTTATCTGGTGCAAATCAATTTGACCACACGTGCAGATGCACCGAAAAGTTGTGCATTATCCGCACAAGCACTGACCGAAGCGAAACCGGTGATCTGTAACGACATCGCCAGCGACCAACGCATGGCGGACTGGAGTAAAGAGGCGCTGAGCCGTGGCTATCGTTCAGTTGTCGTGCTTCCCCTCACGATAGCGGAGAAGCCGGTCGGCTTGTTTGTACTCTATGCCCCTGAGCCGGATGTATTCGATGAAGAAGAGATGGCTTTATTGATCGAAATTGCCGGTGATATTTCATTTGCCATCGACAACATCAAGAAAGAGGAAAAACTTAATTATCTCGCTTACTATGACGCCATTACTGGCCTGCCGAACCGTTCGCTGTTTTACGACCGTCTGAATCAGCATATATATGACGCGAAAAGCGGTGAAAAAATGGCTGTGTTGGCAATCGATCTGGAACGGTTCAGGGTCATCAACGAGACGTTCGGACGGCACCTCGGCGATACACTGCTGAAAATGGTGGCTGAACGACTGATATCCATGGGAATGGATGCGGGTCATCTGGCGCGTGTCAGTGCTGACTGCTTCGTCAAAGTCTTGCCCGATATAAAAGAAGAGGCAGATATTGTGCATTTCCTGGAGAATCAGGTCACTGCAGCCCTGAACGAGCCATTCAAACTGGAAGGCAAGGAACTGCGTTTATCTGCCAGAGTGGGCATCGCCATTTTTCCAGATAACGGGAAAGATGCCGACACCCTGTTTCGCAACGCCGAAGCCGCACTGAAAAATGCCAAGCTTTCAAGCGACCATTATTCGTTCTATACCCCGGAACTCAATGCACGGGTTGCCGAAAAGCTGACGCTGGAGAACAAGCTGCGCAGAGCACTGGAGCAGGAGCAACTGGTGCTGCATTATCAGCCCAAGATTGATCTCAAAAGCAACCTAATCGACGGGTTGGAAGCACTGATACGCTGGAACGATCCGGAGACAGGCCTCCTAGTGCCGCCAAGTGAATTCATTCCGCTGCTCGAAGAAACCGGAATGATTATTGAAGCGGGTGCATGGGCCTTGGGGAAAGCGATGTCGGATTACCGTGCCTTGCAGAAAAACAATTTATCCCCGCCCAGGATCGCCGTTAACGTCTCTCAGGTTCAACTGCAAAGAAATGATTTTGTCAGCACAATTGAGCGTGCGTTGAGCGATTCAGGAGGCGTGCCAGACGGGTTGGAGATCGAGATTACCGAGAGTCTGATCATGCGGGACGTGGAGGGTAATATCCAAAAGCTTCGCGCCATCCGGGAAATGGGAGTGGAAGTGACGATTGACGATTTTGGTACCGGATACTCATCCCTCAGCTATATTGCCAAGTTGCCAATCAGTGCCTTGAAAATCGATCGGGCTTTCATTATCAACATGGCCAGCAACGCCGACGATCTGAGCATCGTTTCTGCAATTATCTCACTGGCACATTCTTTGAGTTTGCGGGTTGTTGCGGAAGGTGTTGAAACGGAAGAGCAGGCGAAACTGCTGCGCTTGCTCAAATGCGATGAGATCCAGGGCTTTTTGTTTAGTCCCGGGGTGCCGATTGCTAAGATCGGGGAATTTTTGCGCGATAAAAAATCGTTGTGAGCATTTCTGACAATCAGAATTGGCTGTTCTTCACCGTACTTGACTGCAATTGGAGTTTAGTCAAGGCGCAGGTCGAAGACAGCCCTGATCGAAGGCAGCATGTTACGTTACGTACTTTCGCATGATCAACGGTATCGGTTCGTATGCATGTAGCAGATTATATATTGAAGAAATAAGAAGGGCGTTTCGATTGTGTCCAGGTTGCTAAAGACGCAGCGTCATGGGGCACTATTATTATTGACTTGATTGCAAAGCTGCGATGAGAAGTAACCAGAGCTGCTGGCCATGGGCTGCTATATCGCTTCAAGTTACGCTCATGCTGATAATTTAACCTTATCCTGATTTGTGATTGTCCGCTATAGATTAGTGATGACAAGTTGTTTTCGAACATTGCCGTCCGTCGAATAAATATCCAAATTATTGACTAACGAGAATATGCGTTATCGCTAGGTAACCGTTTTTTAGAGTTCAATAGGAAGAATATTTCACTTCTCCCTCTTTGTGAGCGTCCGTTGTAGAGTGGCGTGAAAATAAGATTGTCATGAAATTATTCGCCAGTCGAAGACAGTCAAGGACACTAAAGG
>Ga0307375_10000984_pt1 | contig 32564 bp, 31 predicted proteins | sample TR1MG_FD_202531 | JGI IMG/M metagenome (GOLD analysis project Ga0307375, IMG submission 202531) | Soil microbial communities from Risofladan, Vaasa, Finland - TR-1 | ecosystem: Environmental > Terrestrial > Soil > Coastal area > Acid sulfate soil | place: Finland: Risofladan, Vaasa | collected... | reverse complement strand
CTTTTCGACTTTGCGTAAGTACTACTATATTTTTAAAGTCATTTCCGTATCCACAAGGAATACGAAAACTTCCCAAAAAACCAAGCACCTACACTCGTCGGTTGTTCGTTTGTTTTTTAAAGATCGGGCTGAGGGTTGCGGGGACAGGATTTGAACCTATGACCTTCGGGTTATGAGCCCGACGAGCTACCGAGCTGCTCCACCCCGCGTCAGCGAAGACCGCCACTATAGCAAAGCATTTTGGCATCGTCAAACACTATAATGAAATTCTTTTAGCCAGACATCAACACAAGAAAAGGTTTGCTTGCCAGCTATTGTTATTCATGTGCCGAACCCACATACAGCAACGCTATAATCGCCACCGAATTTGAATTATATCAAGCAAAAATGACCATCACCAACTGCATAGGCAGTGCCGCTGCCACCCTTACCACTATCGCCTTTATCCCGCAGGCATGGAAAGTATGGCGAACCAAACATACCGCTGACATTTCGATGGGCATGTACATTTTGTTCACGCTCGGAGTCGCGCTGTGGTTAGCATATGGCATCCTGCTCGAATCGTGGCCTATCATCATAGCCAACGCTTTCACACTGGCATTGGCCGGAGCCGTACTGGCAATGAAAAATAAATTCGGCTAAAGGCTAAACATAACATGAGTCAAATTCCCGAAGTCAAACCAGATCAATCCATTGAACTGCTCAAAGAGCTGCATATCCTGACGCGCGACGGCAAACTCAATCAGGACAGCAGGCGCAAGTTGAAGCAGGTTTACCATTTATTTCATTTTATCGAGCCGTTGCTAAATGAAGTGTTTGCCACCAAGCAAAACCTGACGCTGGCAGATCACGGTGCGGGCAAGTCCTATCTGGGTTTCATCATCTACGATTTATTCCTGAAAGCACATGCCGCTGGACGCATTTACGGTATAGAGAACCGCAAAGAATTGGTCAACAAGTCACAACAGCTGGCGTCCAAACTGGGGTTTGCACGCATGTCATTTCTGAATCTGTCGGTGGAAGAATCCATATCATCGCCGCTACTACCCGAGCAAATTGATGTAGTCACTGCACTGCACGCCTGCGACACCGCCACCGACGATGCGATCAAGTTCGCTTTGCACAAACAGTCAAATTTCATTGTGCTGGTGCCATGCTGCCAAGCCGAAGTAGCGGCCGTCTTAAATAAAAACAAAAACCAGTCATTGGGAAAAACCCCGCTTTCCGAAATCTGGCGACATCCGATCCATACCCGCGAATTTGGTAGCCACCTAACCAACGTACTGAGATGCTTGCTACTGGAGGCATACGGTTATCAGGTGACAGTAACGGAATTGATCGGCTGGGAACATTCCATGAAAAATGAGTTAATTATTGCGCGTCATATTGGAGTGCCAAGAAAGAATGCCCGCGAAAGATTGGAGCAGATTTTACGCGAGTTGAATCTTGAAGGATTGCGCGGCAGGTTCAATTATTGATAATCCGCTGATGAAACACTAGCTATTCCGCAAGGACGCCAAAGAGCGGCAATAAAGCGGCTAGTTATACCCACCTGGCCAATTGAACAAACAACACTCGCCTAGCCATCGGTTATAGACTGTTGCTTCAGAGCCCATGCGACGTGTTCACGGATCAATTCTGATTGATGCCCGGCTCGCAGCTTCAGAGCGGAGATAACTTCATCGCTCTTGGCGGCGTTACCCAACGCCACGGATATGTTGCGCAACCACTGCTCATGCCCAATACGATAGATGGCACTACCCGCGAGCTTGGCTTTAAACTCCTCCTCTTCCCACTTGAACAATTCAATAAGCGAGACATCATCCAATCCGTGGCGGACTGCAAAATCCGGCTCGACCGTAGTTTGCGCAAAACTATTCCACGGACATACCAACTGGCAGTCGTCGCAGCCATAGATTCGGTTGCCGATCAGCGGGCGCAGTTCAAGCGGGATGCTGCCTTTGAGTTCGATAGTAAGGTAGGAAATACAACGGCGTGCGTCCAGCCTGTATGGCTCAATGATTGCCCGGGTGGGGCATATGTCGATGCAGCGTGAGCAAGATCCGCAGTGTTCCTGTTGTGGGATGTCTATCGGCAGTGGCAGATTAAGGAAAATTTCACCCAGAAAAAACCAGGAGCCATGCTCCCTGGAAAGTAGCAATGTATGCTTACCCCGCCACCCCAAGCCAGCTTTTCGAGCAAGCTCCACTTCCATCACCGGCGCACTGTCCGTGAAAACCCGCCCGTTATATTCAGAGATTTCGGCGCGAATTTTATCGGCCAGTTTCGCCAAGCGGTTGCGCACTACCTTGTGATAGTCCCGCCCCAGGGCATAGCGCGAAATGTAGGCGCGTTTCCCGTCTGCCAACAGCTGCCAGCTGTCGCGCGCAGCGGGTGGCAAATAATTCATGCGTAACGAAATCACACGCAGTGTGCCCGGCACCAACTTTTCCGGGCGGCTGCGTTTCGTGCCATGATTTGCCATATAATCCAGTTCACCATGCCAGCCTAATGACAACCATTCAAGCAGACCGCTTTCCGCTACGGTCAGATCGGTGTCACTGATACCAACGGCCTGAAAGCCAAGCTCATAGGCCCACTCGCGTATATGTGCGGCAAGCATGCCGTAATCAATCTGTTGAGGATCTCCGTTTTGCATAGTCACGATGATAGCCGAATCAGCATGAACTTAGCCGATGAAAGCGCAACGGTTGCGCTGGCTCAACGCCTCGCGGCAAAGCTAAAACCCGGCATGGTAATTTATCTCCATGGCGACCTCGGAGCGGGAAAGACCACTCTTGTGCGCGGCATGCTGACTGCACTGGGTTATGCAGGGCGCGTAAAAAGTCCCACCTATACCTTAGTTGAACCGTACCATATCAATGAGTTAGACTTGCGCCACTTCGATCTGTATCGTTTGCGCGATGAGGTGGAATGGGAAACGGCCGGTTTCCGCGATGAATTTGATGGACACAATATATTTCTCATCGAATGGCCTGAAATGGCAATCAGAGCAATTCCGAAAGCCGATATCGAGATTACTTTTGAAATCCTGCCCAAAGGGCGCAATGTCGGCATAAAAGCTAATACACCACCAGGACAGGAATGCTTAAAGCAATTTTAAAACTCGTTACATTATCCTTTTTCCTTTGGTTGCCACTGGGGCAAGCCGCCCCCATCACAGTCAGTGCGGCGCGTATATGGCCGGCCCAGGATTACACGCGCCTGACACTCGAGTCCAAACGTGCCATCCGTTACAACATGTTCAACCTGAGCAATCCGGAGCGCCTGGTAATTGACTTGGATAATGTAGGGCTAGGCAACACGCTCAACAATTTGCCCAAACTGGTCAGTAACGACGACCCGTACATCAAGAGTCTCCGCGTAGGGCGTTTCAAGCCCGGTGTGGTGCGGCTTGTTCTGGATTTGAAAGGCGAAGTCAAACCTCAGTTATTTGTCCTCAAGCCGGTTGCTGATTATGGTTATCGATTGGTGCTGGATGTATATCCCGAACAACCTCTTGATCCCTTGATGGCCCTGATAGACAGCATACCCGGAACCTCGAACACGACAACCGGCAGCCAGAACGCTGAAAAAAAACCAGGGGACGACAAACCTGAGATGACCCAATCTTTGGATAATAACAAAGTCGATAATCCGACAACTAATACTTTGTTACCGCCGCCAACGCCACCTGAAATGCACGCGCGCACCCTGATTATCATGATCGATCCCGGACATGGTGGCGAAGATCCCGGTGCCCACGGAAAATATGGCTCTCTCGAAAAAAATGTCACGCTGTCGATTGCCCGCAAGGTAAAAACATTGATCGACCAGCAGCCAAACATGCGCGCTTTACTGACTCGCGACGGGGATTATTTTATCCCGCTGATGGGACGTGTCGCCAAGGCACGAAAGGCGCATGCTGATTTATTCGTTTCCATTCATGCGGATGCCTTCATCAATTCGAAGGCGCGGGGTTCATCCGTATTTGCCTTGTCCGAACACGGCGCGACCAGCAGCGCCGCACGCTGGTTAGCCAAAAGTGAAAATGAAGCAGACTTGATCGGCGGCGTAAACATCGCGGTAAAGGACCCTTACCTCGCGCGCACCCTGCTCGATTTGTCGCAAACTGCAACCATCAACGACAGCATGAAACTCGCCAAAGATGTACTGAACCAACTGGGTGACATCAACTATTTGCATACCGGACATGTCGAACAGGCGGGATTTGCCGTGCTTAAATCACCGGACATCCCGTCCATCCTGGTTGAAACGGCTTTCATCAGCAACCCCCGCGAGGAGCGCCGACTGGATGACAAAAACTATCAAATGAAAACTGCCCGGGCGATTGTAGACGGCATCAACCGCTACTTTTCCAAAAATCCCGCTTTATCCAAACCAAGAATAGCGCAGATAAATAACTGACAAGGGGCGTTCTTTGAATCCCGATATTAATGTTCGCTGGATATCGCCCAACTCTAAAATATTGACATCGCTAGCACGCAGAACAACCACGAATCAAACACCTGGCTAAACGGCATTTCCGGAATAGAAGTTCTGCCTCTACTCACGTTGGCGGCGTTGGAATTTCTGTTTGGCTTAGGCGCGAAAATTCCGGCCGCAATTGCTGCGCCGAGACTATCACTATCAGACAGGGAATACCCCTGTAGAAAGATAGCGGTCACCGCGGTCACAAACGATGAATGCAATCACTGCATTTTCGACCTGTTGTGAGATGCGCAGCGCAACGCTCAATGCACCACCGGAAGAAATACCGCAAAATATTCCCTCTTCGCGCGCCAGACGACGCGTCGATTCTTCAGCATCATTCTGGTTCACATATTCCAGCTTATCCACATTTTTTCCGCTGTAAATCTTCGGCAAATATGCCTGCGGCCATTTTCGAATGCCGGGAATCTGCGCGCCCTCTTCCGGCTGCACGCCGACGATCTGAATATCGGGATTCTGTTCCTTGAAAAACTTCGAACAACCCATGATGGTACCGGTGGTGCCCATACTGCTGATGAAATGCGTGATCTTGCCATTCGTATCGCGCCAGATTTCAGGTGCAGTAGTTTCATAGTGCGCCAGCGGATTGTCCGGATTGGAGAATTGATCGAGGATGATGCCCCGACCCGCGGCACGCAATTTTTCTGCTGTATCGCGCGCCAGTTCCATGCTGCCTTCTTTCGCGGTCAAGACCAATTCCGCGCCAAATGCACGCATGGTTTGGCGACGCTCGATGCTCTGATTTTCCGGCATCACCAGAATCATCTTGTAGCCGCGCATCGCCGCCGCCATTGCCAGCGCGATGCCGGTGTTGCCGCTGGTTGCCTCAATCAAAGTATCGCCGGGTTTGATCTCACCGCGCTGCTCGGCACGGGTGACCATGAACAGCGCGGGCCTGTCCTTGACTGAACCGGCCGGATTGTTACCTTCCAGCTTGGCGAGCAGCACGTTGCTGGTATCGCCCGGGATGCGCTTCAATCTCACCAGCGGGGTGTTGCCGACGAAATTTTCTATGGATGGATACACTTAACATTCCCTATTTATACAAGCAACTTCTACGTTGCAGCCTTAAGCATCTGCTCTACATATCTGGCCACTCCCTGCTCTACACTCAGAAATTCTCCTGTGTAACCGCTGCTGCGTAACGCGCCAATATCGGCCTGGGTATAACTCTGATATTTGCCGCGCAACGATTCCGGGAATGGAATATAGCTGATCAGCCCTTGTTGTTGCATCTCGGCCGGGCTTAGCTCCGGCTTGGACTCGGCTATGCGCAACGTATTGATGGTCGACACAGCCACGTCATTGAAACTTTGCGCTTGTCCGGTGCCCAGATTGAATATGCCCGATTTGTTCGGATTATCCAGAAAATACATGTTCACCCTGACCACATCCTCGATAGAGACAAAGTCACGCAGCTGCGCGCCGTTGGCATAGCCATCACAGCCTTCGAACAGCTTTACCCGGCCCTCGGCCTGATACTGGTTGAAAAAGTGATATGCGACCGATGCCATCCGGCCTTTATGCTGTTCGCGCGGTCCATATACATTGAAATAACGCAACCCGACGACCTGCGCGCTGCGCTTGTGCCAGCGACGGCGCACAATCTGGTCGAACAAGAACTTGGAATAGGCATACACATTCAACGGCGCCTCGAATTCCCGGCTTTCCTTGAACACGCTGCTGCCGCCATACACCGAAGCAGACGAGGCATACAGGAATGGAACCTCTTCACTCTGGCAGTAGTTCAACAACTCCAGGGTGTACTGGTAATTGTTCTCCATCATGTAACGGCCATCGGTTTCCATGGTGTCCGAACACGCGCCCTGGTGCAGCACCGCGCTGACCAGGCCATCGAAAAAACCTTCCCGAAGCTTCTCAATGAAGACTTGTTTATCGAGATAATCGGCGATCTCGCAATCGACCAGATTCTTGAACTTGTCGGCATTCTTGAGATTGTCCACCGCGATGATGTTGTTTTCGCCACGCTCATTGAGCGCTTTGACCAGATTGGAACCGATAAATCCGGCGGCGCCGGTGATGATGTAATACATTGGTTTCTCCTCACATATTCAGGCGTAAAATCCAGAGGCAAAGCAAGAAGACGGGATGTCAGCAAAAACACTCGCCCTTGAACTTGAACCTAATTTTCCGATGCTGCCGCCATATCCCGCACGATCTCATCACGGCTGACTACCGCCGTCCCCAGCTTCCCGACCACGATACCTGCCGCACGATTCGCGATGCGCATGGCGTCCGGCAATTCCGAGCCGCTCGCCAGCATCACTGCCAGAGTTGCAATCACGGTATCGCCCGCTCCGCTGACGTCAAACACCTCGCGGGTGTGGGTTGGTTCGTGCTGCACGTCGTTGGCACGAAACAGACTCATGCCATCCTCGCTGCGCGTGACCAGCAGGGCGTCGAGTTGCAATTCGGTACGCAATTTTTCAGCTTTGCTGTTGAGTTCAGATTCGGTTTTCCAGCTGCCCGCCACTTCGCGAAATTCGCTGCGGTTGGGTGTCAGTATGCTGGCACCCAGATAACGGGCGTAATCATCACCCTTGGGGTCAACCAATACCGGTTTGCCCGCAGCCCGTGCCAGTCGAATCATGTCGGCTATATGCGTCAAACCGCCCTTGCCGTAGTCGGACAGGATCACGACATCAGCCAGCGGCAACTGCACGCGAAAGTCCTCGAGTGCGGCGTGCAAAACCTCGTGGCTGGGCGGTTTCTCGAAATCAATGCGCAGCAGCTGCTGGTGGCGCGCGATGGCGCGCAACTTGATAATGGTGGAAATGGTGTTATCGCGATGCAGCAACGCAGTGAGATTATGGTGCTCATTGAGCAATTTTTCCAGGCAAGCACCAGCCTCATCGTTTCCGACCACCGACAGCAGCGTGGCATGCGCGCCGAGTGCGGCGATGTTGCGCGCAACGTTGGCCGCGCCACCGGGTCGCTCATCGACACGCTCAACTTTAAGTACCGGCACCGGAGCTTCCGGCGAGATGCGGCTGACATCGCCAAACCAGTAGCGATCCAGCATCACATCGCCGACCACCAGTATCTTGGCCTTTTCAAATTTTGGTAGCGTGATCATATCCACCTTGTTGTTTTCTGGTTCATTCGCGCTCTCCTTCGTATTTCCAGTATTTATCAAGCTCCTGTTTGATATCAAGCAGGGCCTGCAGCGGATTCTCCGCCTGGGTGATCGGGCGACCGATCACCAGATAGCTGGAGCCCGCTTCCATAGCGGCATAAGGTGTCATCACTCTTGACTGGTCATCCAAACCGGTTTGTGCCGGGCGGATGCCGGGCGTCACCAGGCAAAATTCGTTGCCGCACTGTTTGCGCAGCAGCGCAGCCTCCTGGGCAGAGCACACCACGCCATCAAGTCCGCTGTCGCGCGCCAAAGTCGCCAAGCGCATTACCATTTCCGCGGGTGTGGCATTGATGCCGATTTCAGCCAGATCCTGTTGCGCCATGCTGGTCAGCAAGGTTACCGCGATCAGCTTGGGTTGTTGCGAACTGCTGGCAACTGCCTCGCGCGCCGCTTCCAGCATCTTGCGCCCGCCCAGCGCATGCACGTTGATCATCCACACACCCAGATTGGCAGCCGCTTTGCATGCCTGTGCGGTGGTATTGGGAATATCGTGAAATTTCAAGTCGAGAAAAACTTCAAACCCGCGCTGCATAAGTTCTTCCAACAAGGCAGGGCCGGTGGCAGTGAACAGTTGCTTGCCGACTTTCAACCGGCACAACGACGGCTCCAACCTGTCGACCAATGCCAGTGCGGGCAAGGCATTCGGATAATCCAGCGCGATGATTATTCTGGGATCGCTCATAACGGCATTCCTGCTTCTTCGCCACGACGCGGTGAATAACTGCCCCAGGCTTGACAGGCCGGGCAGTGCCAATAGAACTGGCGCGCCTTGAAGCCGCAGTGCGCGCATTGATACGTGGCCAGGTTACGGGTGCGCTTGTGGACCAAATCTTTCACCATTTCAACATCGGCACGCATATCACCCGACATTTCCAGCAGCCGTGCTTCCAGCAATTTATCCAGGCCCAGCAAAGTCGGGTTGCGCTCCAGTTCATCGCGCACCAATCGGTAAGCTGCGGAGGAGCCTTCGTTTTTAAGCACACCGGCAAACACCACATTCAACAAGTCCAGCGAATGATATTTGCCCAAATACTCGCGCAACATTGCAATGCCGTCCGCTTCCCGGTCCAGGACACGGTAGGAATTCAACAGTCGTTCCGCAACCAGCGGCAAGTACTGTGCATCCTGAGTTTCGATGTTTTTCCAGGTGTCGATCGCATCGGCGTGCCTGCCCTCGTTGGCAAGCAAATCACCCTGCATCATTGTTGCACGTACCGAATTCTGGTCAACCCGCAATGCCTGTTGCAAATGTGCGCGCGCTGAAGCCAGGTTTCCAGCCTTAGTCTCCTCGCTCGCCATCTCGCAATAAAAAAAAGCTGCCTGCCGACTGTAGGATTGTCCCGAAACGTGCGCCAACCTTTGGATCACCGTAATCGCTTTTGGCCAGTCATGTTCTTTCTGAAACAGCTCCAAAAGGAACTCAAGGGACTGCTTGGCATAGGTGGTGCTTTCCAATTCGCTGAACAGGCTTTCGGCACGGTCCAGAATACCGGCTTTCAAATAATCCTGAGCCAGTTCGAAAATCGCATGCTGGCGCTTTTCGTCGTCCAGATCCGCTCTGTCCACCAGGTTGTGGTGCATACGCAAAGCCCGGTCAACTTCGCCGCGGCGGCGGAACAAACTGCCCAGCGCGAAGTGCAGCTCGACGGTCTGCGGATCAACCTTGACCACCTCGATGAAAGCTTCGATGGCCTTGTCCTGCTGCTCGTTTAGCAGGAAATTGAGCCCCTGAAAATAGGAATTCGGGAGTACACTCGATTCGGAAATCAGCTCTTTGATGTCAATGCGTGCGGCCAACCACCCCATTCCGAAAAACAACGGAAATATCAGCAGCATCCATAATTGAAATTCCATAATTAAAGCGTTTATCTTGGCAACTGTTGCGATTCATCAATATCGGTCAGCTTATCCCTGGCGCGAATCTGGCGTTTCAGGGCTGAAATTTCACGGCGTAGTTGCAACTGCCTGGGTAACATCGCGAGTACACCCACAACAGCACCAGCGGAAAAAAATATCAGCAGTGCAACCACGAGGTAGGACTGCCACTCATAGCCGAAGTAATACCGCAGCGTGATCGGCTGATCGTTTTTTGCTGCAAAGCCAAGCAACGCGATGAATAGTACTACTCGAACAATCCAGTTGAAATAACGCATGGCGTACCCCGATAATTTCACCGCAACGATAGCATAAAAAAAGGCGGCTATACCTTCCGATATGCCGCCAATTGAAGCGTTGATTCAGAAAATCAGGCTTTCTGTTCGCAGACTCGCTCCCTGAGTTCTTTGCCTGCTTTGAAGTGCGGAACATACTTGGCCGGCACTTTCACCTTGTCTCCAGTCTTGGGGTTGCGCCCCTGACGCGGCGGACGATAATTCAGGCCGAAGCTGCCAAAACCGCGAATTTCGACACGTCCGCCACGCGACAGCGTTGCAGACAAGGCATCCAGAATCACTTTAACGGCCAACTCTGCATCCTTGGCCAGCAGTTGTGGATGCAATTCGGCCAGCTTGGCAATCAGATCAGAACGAATCATTTCAGAACCCCAATCTTAAGCTTCAGTCTTGTTGCCACTCATCTTGGCCTTCAGCAATGCGCCCAGATTGGTAGTGCCGGCATTGGCATTACTCTCCGAGGAAAGCTTTTGCAACGCCGCAGTATCTTCAGTCTTGTTCAGCGCCTTGATGGACAGGTTGATGCCGCGATTCTTGCGATCGACGTTGATGATGACCGCGGTTACGGCATCGCCTTCCTTCAGGTGGGTGCGAATATCTTCAACACGATCCGCAGACACCTCTGATGCCTTCAGGTAAGCCTCCACATCGCCTTCCAGCGCAATCACCGCACCCTTGGCATCCAGAGACTTCACGGTACCGGTAACCACCGCACCCTTTTCATGGCTGGAAGCAAAGCCGCCGAATGGATCGCCTTCCATCTGCTTGATCCCCAGCGAGATGCGCTCACGTTCGACGTCGATCGCCAATACCACAGCCTCGACTTCATCACCCTTCTTGTAGCTGCGCACGGCTTCTTCGCCGGGCTGGCTCCATGACAGATCCGACAAATGCACCAGGCCGTCGATACCGCCATCCAGGCCGATGAACACGCCGAAGTCGGTGATGGATTTGATCTGCCCCTTAACCTTGTCGCCCTTCTTGTGGTTGATCTCGAAATCGTCCCAAGGGTTGGATTGGCATTGTTTCATACCCAGCGAGATACGGCGGCGCGCCTCATCGATTTCCAGGATCATCACTTCAACTTCATCGCCCAGACTTACAACCTTGGAAGGATGTACATTCTTGTTGGTCCAGTCCATTTCCGAAACGTGCACCAGACCTTCGATACCCTGCTCGATTTCAACAAACGCACCGTAGTCGGTCAGGTTGGTAACCTTGCCGAACATACGCGTGCCTTGCGGGTAACGACGTGCCAGACCATTCCACGGGTCGTCGCCCATTTGCTTGATACCCAGCGAAACACGGTTCTTCTCCTGGTCGAACTTCAGAATCTTGGCTTCGATCTCGTCGCCGACAGTCAATACTTCGGACGGATGCTTGACACGGCGCCACGCCAGATCAGTAATGTGCAGCAGGCCATCGATGCCGCCGAGATCAACGAATGCACCGTAGTCGGTGATGTTCTTGACCACGCCCTTGACAATCGCGCCTTCCTTGAGATTCTCCAGAACCGCTTCACGGTCGGCACCCATGCTGGCTTCAAGTACGGCACGACGGGAAACCACCACGTTATTGCGTTTGCGGTCCAGCTTGATGACCTTCAATTCCATGGTCTTGTTTTCGTAAGGCGTGGTGTCCTTGACCGGACGAATATCCACCAGTGAACCGGGAAGGAATGCACGGATACCGTTGACCATTGCGGTCAGGCCGCCCTTGACCTTGCCGCTGACATAGCCTTCCACGATTTTGCCTTCTTCCATGGCGATTTCCAGCTCGTGCCATGCTGCCAGACGCTTGGCTTTTTCACGCGACAGCTTGGTTTCACCATAGCCATTTTCCAGCGACTCGATCGCGACGGTGACAAAGTCGCCCGCCGTGACTTCCAATTCGCCTTTGGCGTCGAGGAATTCCTCGATCGCAATCAAACTTTCGGACTTCAGTCCGGCATTCACGACCACCATATTGTGATCGACGCGCACGACTTGCGCAGTAATCAATTCGCCTGCGCGCATTTCTTTGCGCGTCAAGCTTTCTTCAAACATTGCTGCAAAACTATCGGGATCTTGTACTGCTGCTGCGGTTGAGGTTGCGTTCATCGGATACACCTAATTATTATCTGCCCAAAAATTAAATCGGCGCAGAGGGGGGTTAGTTAAAGATCCCGTCAGACGGTGAGTCATTGGGGGCCTGTTATTTAAAGCTTTTCACCGGGTAATCTGCCAACATTTTCCGTGCCGCCTGCTCGATGTCATGAACTGCTTCATCGATGCTTAGCGCCGTGGTATCCAGCAGAGTCGCTCCAGGTGCCTGTTGCAACGGAGATGCGTTGCGTTGAGTATCTCGCTCGTCGCGCACACGAATATCCAGCAAAAGGGCGGCGATATTAGCATCGATCCCTTTTTCCATCAACTGCTTATAACGGCGGCCGGCACGCGCCTCGGCACTGGCGGTAAGAAATATCTTCAGTACCGCGTCCGGAAAAACCACCGAGCCCATGTCGCGGCCATCCGCGACCAGTCCGGGAGTCCTGCGAAAGGCATGTTGCTTGTTCAAAAGCGCGGTGCGCACCCTGGGCAGGGCTGCTACTATCGAAGCCGCTGCCGCGCATTGCTCGCCGCGCAATTCATCACCGACCGGAATGCCGTCCAGGAATATGCGATCCCCCTCAAAACGGATTTCCATACGCAAGGCCAATTCGGCCAGGCCAGATTCATCGGTCAACTGTATACGGTCGCGTTGCGCTGCGAACGCCAGCAAACGGTACAACGCCCCGCTGTCCAGATAATGATAGCCGAGCCTGGCAGCGACCAGCTGCGCCACCGTGCCCTTGCCGGATGCCGACGGCCCGTCGATCGCGATCACCGGCACTGCCCGCACCACATCATGCAGCACCGTAAAATAATTCGGAAAGGTTTTGGCGACACAGCGCGGATCGTTGATGCGCATACCTTCAGCGCCGAATGCGCCCAGCGAAAAACACATCGCCATGCGGTGATCGTCGTAGGTATCGATGGCTGCATGCCGAATGAGCGCCGGGGGGGTGATACGGATGAAATCTGCCCCCTCTTCCACCGCTGCCCCGACCTTGCGCAACTCGGTCGCCATTGCCGCGATGCGGTCGGTTTCCTTGACACGCCAGCTGGCAATATTGCGTAATGTCGTCGTGCCCTTGGCAAACAGTGCAACGATCGCCAGCGTCATCGCGGCATCGGGGATGTGGTTGCAGTCAATCTCGATCGCATTGAGCTTGCCGGTCAAGGGGGCACTGGCCTCCATCCAGTTAACGCCCTGCTCGATGCGCGCACCCATCAATGCCAGCGCATCGGCAAAACGCACGTCGCCCTGTATGCTGCCGCTGCCCACACCTTCTATGCGCACCGGGCCACCCCCGATTGCACCCGCCGCAAGAAAATATGAGGCGGAAGAAGCATCCCCTTCCACATAGATCACGCCGGGCGAAACGTAGTGACTGCCTGCCGCCACCGAAAAGCTGCGCCAGCCGTCCCTTTGCACGACCACGCCGAAGCGCGCCATCATCGCCAGCGTGATCTCGATATAAGGCTTGGAAATCAGCTCACCGACCACATCCACGGTAACCCCGCTATCCAGCAGCGGCAGCGACATAAGCAATGCGGTAAGGAATTGACTGGAAACATCGCCGCGCACGCTGACACGATGCGCGCCGGTCAGTGCCGCCGGATGAATATGCAGCGGGGGAAAACCTTCGTTACCCGTGCATTCGATGTCCGCGCCGAGTTCACGCAGTGCATCCACCAGATCACCGATCGGTCGCTCGTGCATGCGCGGCACGCCGGAAAGTTTGTATTCACCGTCTGATAGCGCCAGCGCGGCAGTCAACGGGCGGAATGCCGTACCGGCATTACCGAGGAACAGTTCGGCGTTCTTGACCGGAAAATTCCCGCCACAACCCTGTACGCGGAACACATGAGATTCCAGTTTATCTACAACCACACCCAGCGTGCGCAAGGCATCCAGCATGCGTTCGGTATCGTCCGACAACAGCACATCGCGTATCTCGGTAGCGCCCTGCGCCAGCGCGGACAGCAACAGAATACGGTTGGAAATGCTTTTCGAGCCGGGCAACTTGATTGTGCCGCGCGCACTGAGCAAAGGTGGAAGGTCGATAAAATTTTCGAATGTCATTGCGATTTCATTGCATGGCAGATTTGCGAGGGCGGGATGATACCGCAGAGAGGCGCAACACGCACAGCTGCAGGGAGTTGGCTTGCAGCTAACACCATCATTCTGTCATTAAAAAAACAAGTCAACGCAGGCGCAAAAAGCCGCCAGAAAGGCAAACAAGTTCGGGTTTTGCATCACGCGCCCTCCCCTTTCTTTACCGCTCTGCTGACCGTCGCATAGTGCACATCAAAGAAATCAGCAATGGCCTGCAAGGTGTAATCTCCAGTGGCGTACGCCGCGACCATCGCGGCCTTGGGATCGCGGTACTTGGCCTGATAATGGCTCAGGGATTTGGCCAGCGGCCGACGTTGCGCGCGAGGGATTTCACTGATGGCAACCTTGTCCGCCAGGCGCTGCATACTTTTTATAAACGGCTCCGAGCCCAGATAGACCTGCCCGCTGAGCTTACTCCACAAGCTGGGCAAACCTACCCCGGCCCGGACAAAATCGACATATTGTCTGATCGCACGGCTACGCTGTACAGAAAATTGACCCAGAATCCAGTCCGTTTCCAGCCAATCCGGCACAGCCTGCCCACCAGTCATCGCCGCATAAGAACTCCAGGGCCAGTCGGCAACCTCTTTCACCATGTTGGCGCGTAGTGGATTCAGCACCACATAGCGCGCCAACTCCAACAGGTAACCGTCTTTCTCGACGATGATGGCCTTGTATCGCCCCTGAAAAACATGGCCCACGCGATGGTGGGTGCGATTAAAGGTTTGCGTGTATACCCTGTTCAGATGACGCATGCCTTGAGCAAGATTGCCTTCGATGGTTTCGACGACGACATGGTAATGGTTGCTCATCAAGCACCACGCATGACAAACCCAGTTGAAACGCCGGCAAGTCTGGTCAAACAACTCCAGCCAAGCCAGACGATCGGCATCATCAAGGAAAATATCCTCGCGCCCATCGCCTCTGGAGGTCACATGGTAAAGCCCGCCAGCCAATTCGATTCTAAGAGGTCGCGCCATGAATTTAGCCTAGCATTACGGATGCTATAATGCAAGACCTGACCCCATTTGTCTTTCTCAGCCACGAGTAAGAGTTTCTTATTTTTTATCAGGATGGGATGTTGATTTTTCATGTCCCGTGGGTACCCAATCGATCAAACATATATTTGCTGGTGTGCTATAGCTAGCATCATCTTTCTGTTTACGATATAAATCCCAAACCGTCACACCTCTTGTGCCGCCAACACTGGCAACATTCCGATTGCCCGTACCAAAACCTATGCTGGACGCTGGCACCCATTCCAATAGATAAAAGTGGTTGTCCTCTGCATAATGGATAATGTCCGAGGAAAAGCCTGCATTCGCATTGAACGAGGCAGCCATTCGTGTAGAAGCAGAGTCAATGACATATAGCTCGCCGAGGTTGTATTCGCAAGACCAAGGCGATAGATGTTTGGAGTCAATGCGAGCACGACCACCGGGCAACATGCGCAAGATGGTGTCATCTTTCCCGTCGCCATCAATATCGATCTTGGTGATCCACATATGCACCTTGCCTGCGGCGCGTAAAGTTTCGCTATCTTTTTTCCATTTCACCCAGCGTTCCTCTTGCGTTTTACGCTGATATGCCAAACGCTCCGGATCAGAACTCATCGTCAGGTCTACAGTGCTGCGTATTGCCTTTTCCGCGAGCGCCATGTCGAAGGGTATTTCTTTCCATGTGTATGGGCGGCTGAATTCAGGAAACATTTCCGAGAGTCTGGGGTTGCACTGGTCAAAATTCAGATTGCGGAATTGGTTGAGGTTGTCCGTAAACCGTTCACAGAAAGAGTAAGGATGCATCGCTTGAACGAGAACAAATTTGCCCTTTGAAAGCGTTGAGACTGACTCTTCTTCATGGGTATTGCCTGTGACGATTTTCGATTGCTCAGGGTTGGTCGTTGTGCTTGGCTGCGCCACTGAGCTGCTTGCCTCTTGTAAATGTCTAATACGACCTAAATATGTGTCACGTAGACAGACAGCAGTTAAGCAACCGTTTCGCTCCTGCAACCACTGCCTCTGCGAAAACTTGGTTGCGCCAGCTCTGGTATGGTCTTGAAGTGCCAGTTTGTACTGTGCATCCAGTTCATCGTCCAGTTTCGATATTTCAGGGTTGTCGCAAATCAGGTGTTCAACCTTGGTCGCAGCTTTCGCGCAATCAAAGCTCGCCGCCTGCACTGGCAATGCCACCATCAGTGTTCCAAACAAATACAAGATGTACTTCATGCCGATTATGGTTTTGTTGTTCATGCCATCAGTCTCCATGTCACTTCTGTCATTGCATTACCTCCTTTACGCAAGTTATCCATGCGCTCCTCCCTCTGCTTCCCGCCTGGGTGTTTCTTCCTGCTTCGTATCCGCTGCCGCTACCGCACTCAGCGACCCCTGCCCTATTCGCACAATTTCGTCCACCAGCAGGTTCTTCGGCATCGCATGGGTGATGAACATCATCGTCACCTTGCCCTTGAGCTGGTTGATGGTGGCGGCAAAGCACCGCAAGGGTAGGCGAATCCACTACGATTTCGAAATGAAAAGACGAAATCGTGTGGAGTTCGCACTGTTCGGCGGTGGTGGCATCCAGGCTGCTGGTGGCTTCATCGAAAATCAGGATTTTGGGTTGCTTGATCAGTGCGCGTGCGATCGCGATGCGCTGCTTCTGCCCGCCGGAAAGTCCTACGCCGCGCTCGCCAATCTCGGTCTGGTAGCCTTGCGGCAGGGCTTCGATGGCATTGTGGATCTCGGCCATCTTGCAGGCATGCACCACCTGGTCAAAGGTGGCATGGGGGTTGGCCATCAGCAGGTTGTCGTAGATGGTGCCGGATAACCAGCGACTGGCTGGCGTCGTTTGACAGGCTAGTCGAATGGCTAGTGGTTTCATTAGAACAGGATGGTTTCCTGCGGTACCACACCGAAGTAATGGCGCAGTTCGTTGGCGGACAGATAGCGAATGTCGTTGCTGTCGATCTTGATGGTGCCGCCCGCGGGTTGGTAGAAACCTTGTAGCAGTTTGGTCAGTGTGCTCTTGCCGGAGCCGGACGGCCCCATGATGGCGATGACTTTGCCGGGAGCGACCTTGAGGTTGAATCCCTCGTAGAGAAAGGGCAGGTTGTCGGCATAACGGAAGCTTAATTGTTCGATATCGATCTGCCCCTTGCCCTCGCGCAGCCGGGTGGGCAGGATGGAATACGGTTCGGCCGGCGCGTTCATGATGTCGCCCATGCGCTGCACGGACAGGTTGGCCTGCTGAAACTGCTGCCACAATCCGACTAGCCGCAGCACCCGCAAGGGGTACGCCGTGGTTGTATGGGACTGAAGCCCCAACAACACACGCTGCATGGGTTGCGACAAGCGGCTGGCGAACATTTGGAAGGCGACCAGCATGCCGATGGTGAATGCTTGTCCTGATTCTTGGGTATTGTTCATCACGGTATAGGCGCCGATGATCAGGATGCCCAGCGTCATCATCTGTTCCAGTCCGTTGGACAGCGCGTTGTAGGTGTTGCCGATCTGGCGCACGGTAAAGCCCGAGCGCAGATACTCGGCGAGATAGTCGCTGTAGCGGGCATTGAGCTGCGGTTCCGTGCGATTTGTATTCAATATACCCATCCCCCACAACTTATTACACCTGATTTGTGGCCTTATTCCTTGCCCAACTCTTTCACCTCAGACCGGGCCCATCCACTGGCAAAGGTGATGCGCAGTTCCTCGCCAACCGCCAGTTTTCCCGCATCCGACACCACGGCGCCACTCGCATCCTGCACCATGCTGTAACCGCGCGCCAGGACCTTGGCCGGGTCGAGCAGGATTAGGTGCTGCCCGGCATTATCCACTCGTCCAGATCGTTGCGCCTGACTTGCGCGCATCGCATTGACCAGCCGTTGCACCAGATTGGCCTGCCGGTCATCCAGACGGGTGAAATCCTTGTTCGATGCGCGCAAGCGTTGGCCAAAAGATTGCCACTGCCAGCGCTGTTGCTGGTATCGATAGGCAAAGGCACGCTGCATACGCTGTTGCAGTTGACTCAATTGCAGGTAGCGCCGTTGCAATTCCTGCGCCGGATGCACCAGGCGCCGTTGCAGGTAGTCCACTGTCTGCATCGCATTCTGTAGCCGGTTGCGCTGGGCGCGTTGCAGGTGCTGCGCCTGGTCCTGCAAGCCCCTGAGCAGCGCAAAACGATCGGGGGCGACACGTTGCGCCGCTGCGGTGGGCGTCGGGGCGCGTTCGTCGGCGACAAAATCGGCGATGGTGAAATCGGTCTCGTGCCCTACCCCGCTGACGAGGGGGATTTCACTGGCGGCAATCGCGCGCGCGACGATTTCTTCGTTGAATGACCAAAGGTCTTCGATACTGCCGCCGCCCCGGCACAGGATCAGCACATCGCATTCCGCGCGCCGGTTGGCTACCGCGATGGCTGCGGCGATCTTTTCCGCGCTACCCGTTCCTTGTACCGGGGTGGGGTACAGCACAATCGGCACGCTGGGCAGGCGCTTATTCAGGGTAGTGAGCACATCGCGCAATGCGGCGGCCTGAGGCGAAGTGATGATGCCGACGCGGTGCGGGAAAACGGGTAACGGTCGCTTGCGCTCGGCAACGAACAATCCCTGGCTTTCCAGCAATTGCTTCAAGCGCTCGTAGCGTTCATACAGCAACCCCAGCCCGGCTGGGCGCATCTGTTCGACAGTCAACTGGAAGTCGCCGCGCTGCTCATATAAAGTAGCGATTGCCAATGCTTCGACTTGCCGGCCATTGGCGATCGGTTCCTTCAACAGCTGGTTTTTATTCCGGAACATCACGCACCGAACTTGTGCATGATCATCCTTCAACGAAAAATAAAAATGCCCCGAGGCCGCTTTCACCAAATTTGAAATTTCGCCGCGCACCCACAACAAAGGAACATTGCTTTCGAGCAACTGCTTGATTGCAAAGTTGAGTTCCGCAACCCGAAAAACACGCGTCTTTTCTTCAGAAAAAATGTTCGAATTCATCTTGACAACCCGGAATAATCCACATGCCTAGGAAATTTGCCGCTTCGCACCCCTTCATTCCGATGCAGAACCGCAAACATACAGCAGGGTATTGTTTTTAAACGATCTTTATTAATAACAATAAATAAGCAATGTAATAAAATCTCTTTTACCACGCCAAGTTAAAGCAGATTTAAGGGGGGTTACCCACAAAGTTATCCACAGGATTTGTGAACAAACAGAAATACTCTTTTCAAATGGTCACTTAACAAAATAGTGCTGAAGTAAATCCTGAGAAAGGTTGCTCAACTCAATGCGACAAGCTACAGTTGCGCCCTGATAATTTAAGCACATTTGGAGAAACCGCGTGTTTGCAATTGTAGAAGCAGCCGGCTGGCCGATATATTTTTTACTTGTTGCGTCCATAATTGCAGTCGGATTAATTATTGAACGTTTAATGTTCTTGCGCAGCCGGCGCATTGCGCCCCCAGCCTTGCTGGACGAAGTCATAAAAGAACTCAAGCAGCGCGGTGTCAGCGACGGAATGTTGACCAGACTGGCCGACAGCTCGCCGCTGGGACGCATTTTCTCGGCTGGCTTGAAGAATATCAAAAGCACCCCTGAAGTGATGAAAGAATCGGTCGAGGAAGCCGGACGTGCTGTTTCGCACGACTTGGGGCGATTTCTCACCACACTGGGCACGATTGCTTCCATCAGCCCGCTACTGGGGCTGTTTGGCACGGTGGTTGGCATGATCGAAATTTTTGGCTCGCAAACTGCAGTTGGCAACTCACCCGCGATACTTGCACATGGCATTTCCGTTGCCCTGTACAACACCGCCTTCGGCCTGATCGTTGCGATACCCAGCATGATTTTCTACCGCCACTTCCGTTCGCAAGTGGACAGCCTGACCATGGAGATGGAACAACAGGCCATCAAACTTGTGGCAATCGTGCATAGCCAACATTCGGTTTAAACGGCCATGAACTTTCGACTCGGGCGCAGACGCGAAGAACCGGAAATCAATCTGATCCCGATGATAGACGTGTTGCTGGTGATCTTGATATTCATGATGGTGACCACCAGTTACGCCAAGTTTTCAGAATTGAAGATCAATCTGCCCCAGGCGGGCGGAGAATCCCCCGCTGCCAAGGCCGATACAATCACCGTTGCCGTCGATGCCTCGCAGCACTATGCCATCAACAGCCAGGGCATGCCCTACACCGGGATAGATGCGTTGGCAGCTTCCCTGAAAGCTGCTGCAGGCAAGCAGGCCGATCCGACCATCGTCATTGATGCGGACGCCAAGGCCACCCATCAATCCGTGATCAACATAATGGAAGCAGCAAGACGCGCCGGCTATGGGCGTATCACCTTCACCACGCAGAGCCAGCCGGAATAAAAGATCACATTTCATCCCGACTGATGAAACTACCGGCCATTCCGCCAGGCGGCCAAAAATGGCAACCAAGTGGCTGGTTATGCTGCGTTGCAAAATTACCTCCTTGCGTAGCATTTGGGCGAACTCTGGATTTTTAGAGGTTTAAAAGTGAATTGGCTGCAAAACCATTGGTATCGCATCACTCCGCTGCATTTGATCCTCTATCCGGTCAGCCTGATTTTTCGCGCGTTGGTGGCGTTGCGCCGGGAGTTGTATCTCAGCGGTTTCCTGCCCAGCCATCAACTGCTGCTTCCTGTCATCGTCGTTGGCAATATTAGCGTCGGCGGAACCGGCAAAACCCCGCTCACACTTGCCCTGGCTGAACAACTCATCAAGCACGGCTGGCATCCGCTCATTCTCAGTCGCGGTTATGGCGGCACCGCCAAAAAGCCACAACCTGTAAGCCAGTCAAGCACCGCCGCACAGGTAGGGGACGAACCCCTGCTCATGGCACGGCGCGACCTTTGTCCGGTATGGGTGGGTGCAGACCGCGTCGCAACAGCCCACGCGGCGCTGCAAGCCTGTCCGAAATGCAATGTGGTGCTGTGTGATGACGGCTTGCAGCATTACCGCCTGCAGCGCGATGTGGAAATCGCGGTCATCGATGGCATGCGGCGGTATGGCAACGAATTGATGCTCCCCGCCGGCCCGCTGCGGGAACCGGTATCGCGATTGCAATCGGTTGATGCCGTTGTGGTTAATGGCGGCGATACCGCAGGCAAAGAATATCCGATGACCCTTGGCGGCGAAATTTTTTGCAACTTGCTGAACCCTGGCCAGACAGCCACCGCTGCAAACTTTGAAAAGCCGAACGTTCATGCAGTGGCCGGTATCGGTAACCCGCAACGCTATTTCCAACAACTGGAGGCACTGGGTATCTCCTTTACGCCGCACCCTTTTCCCGACCATCATGCTTACAGCGCGGTCGATCTGTCCTTCGCGGATTGCGATGCGATACTCCTCACTGAAAAAGATGCGGTAAAATGCGCCGCATTCGCTGATGCGCGATATTGGGTATTGCGTGTGGATGCCCAGATCGACCCGGCCCTGCTAGATCACATATTGCGAAAGATCGACCCCCATGGACTCCAAACTGCTTGATATCCTTGTTTGCCCGTTGTGCAAATCCCCGCTGATCTATCAAAAGGCCGCACAGGAACTGATCTGCAAGGCTGACCGGTTGGCCTACAAGATCGCCGATGACATTCCGGTGATGCTGGTCGACGAGGCACGGAAACTTAGCCCAGAAGAAGCCGAAAAACTTCAATGACCGCCTTTCATGTCGTGATTCCGGCACGCCACGCGTCCACACGACTACCCGGCAAGCCGCTGCTGCTGATCTCCGGCAAACCCATGGTGGTAAGGGTCGCCGAACAAGCCGCACAAAGCGGAGCACAACAGATATGGATCGCCACCGACCATCATGCGATTGCCAACGTGGTGCACGAGCATGGTTTCAAGGCCTGCCTGACCAAAGTCAGCCACCCCAGCGGCACTGATCGCATCGCCGAAGTGGTTGAACTGCAAGGCTGGCCGGATTCCGCCATCGTGGTCAATGTGCAGGGCGACGAGCCGCTGATACCGCCCGCGCTGATCCGCGCCGTTGCCGAACACCTGCACAACCATCCCGAGTGCGCGATAGCCACCGCCTGCCATGCGATTCATGATGAAGCGGCTATGCGCAACCCGAACATCGTCAAGGCGGTGCTGGACAAGGATGGCAACGCGCTGTACTTCAGCCGCGCACCTATCCCCTGGCCCCGCGATGCTTTTGCGGCACAACAGCCCCTTCCTCCCGATTTGCCGGTATTGCGCCACATCGGCATCTATGCTTACCGTGCCAGTTTTCTGCGCGCATACCGGCAACTCCCCCCAATAGTGTTAGAGCGCTATGAGGCATTGGAGCAATTGCGCGCACTCTATTATGGGTACAAGATCGGCGTGTTCATCGCCCAGCAGGCTCCGCCAGGAGGGGTCGATACTGAACAGGATCTGCATGCTGCACGAGAAATATTTGAAACCCAAATAAAATCGGAGGTAAGCAATAAATGAAACTGATACTGCTCGGTGCGCCCGGCGCCGGTAAAGGCACCCAGGCAAACTACATCAAGGAAAAATTCAATATCCCGCAGATTTCCACCGGCGACATGTTGCGCGCCGCAGTCAAGGCCGGCACACCTCTCGGCGTCGCGGCAAAGAAGATCATGGATGCGGGCGGACTGGTGTCTGACGAAATCATCATCAATCTGGTAAAGGAACGCATCAAGGAACCCGACTGCGCCAACGGCTTTCTGTTTGACGGCTTTCCGCGCACTTTGCCGCAGGCCGAAGCGATGAAACAGGCTGGCGTGGAAATAGATTACGTGGTGGAAGTGGATGTGGAAGACAGCGAGATCGTGCAGCGCATGAGCGGACGCCGCGTGCACACTGCCTCGGGACGCACCTACCACATCAAATTCAATCCGCCCAAGGTGGCAGGCAAAGATGATGTTACCGGCGAAAGTCTGGTACAGCGCGCGGACGACACCGAAGAGACCGTGAAGAAGCGTCTGCAGGTGTACCACGAGCAAACCAAACCGCTGGTGAATTACTACGCTTCCTGGGAAAAATCCGGCAAAGCTAACGCGCCGAAATGCATCAAGATTCCCGGTGTGGGCAGCGTGGAAGCCATCCGCGACAAGATATTTGCCGCATTAAAATGATTTTTATCTTGAAACATGGACAGTAAGCCGATTCTCACTCTGGAAAAGGCCAAGCGCATCGCGGCAGCGGCAGAGGCCGAGGCGAAAAGCAACGACTGGCGTGTGGTGATCGCTGTGGTGGACGATGGGGGTCATCTGCTTTATTTGCAGCGCAGCCACGACACCCAGTTTGGCAGTGTTGAAACAGCAATTCTGAAAGCCCATGCAGCCGTGGCCTTTCAGCGCCCCACCAAGGCCTCGGAAGATGCGGTGCAGAGCGGGAGATTGATCCATCTCGCCCTGCCCGGCGTAATCCCCGCCGAAGGCGGTGTACCGCTGCAGATCGACGGGGTGGTCGTGGGCGGGTTGGGGATCAGCGGCGTGCGCTCGTTCCAGGATGGTCAAATCGCGGCGGCGGGTGTGGCCGCCCTGGCAGAAAAATAACACTATTCCATCTGTGAAACCGGGATACAGCTTCCGCAAAACCCGCAGGAATACCGAACAATGATGCGGACAAAATGTAACGGATTTTCTTCCTGCAAGCTATGAACATGACGATCAACTTGACCGACCCGGATGGGGCAGCTTAATTCTGACGCGGTTCTGCCTGACCGGCAAAATCTGGTTGATATCTTCAACACAGCACTTGCCGCTGTCGACCCTTGCAATGCCGTTCTAAAAGCGCTCCGCGTCGAGCAAAATCAGTTGCAGGTTGCCGGAGCGACCTACGACCTTTCTCTTTTCCAGCGCATCATCGTGGTCGGAGCGGGCAAGGCCACGGCGCGCATGGCATTGGCGGTCGAAGCGTTGTTCGGCAAGCGGATTTCAGCGGGTTTGATCGTGGTCAAGGATGGACACACCGCTCCGCTGAAGATCATTGAGCAGGTCGAGGCCGCCCACCCGGTGCCCAACCAGGCCGGGATTGCGGGCACGCAGCGCGTCCTGGAGATGGTGCGCGGCGCCGATGAGAAGACGCTGGTCATCTGCCTGATCTCGGGCGGAGCTTCCGCGCTGCTGGTCGCGCCGATCGAAGGTGTCACCTTGCAGGACAAACAGGAAGCGACCCGGCTGCTGTTGAATGCCGGTGCAACGATCAACGAACTGAACGCGGTGCGCAAACACCTCTCCGCGGTAAAAGGCGGCCGGCTGGCGCAGGCTGCCTTCCCGGCACAGCTGGTGACGCTGATCGTATCCGACGTGATCGGCGACCCGCTCGACGTGATCGCCTCGGGGCCGACATCGCCGGATAACTCGACTTTCGCGGACGCGTGGGCGGTGATCGCGAAATTCGGCTTGCAGGGAAAACTGCCGCCGCGTGTCGCGGATTATCTGCAACGCGGCAGCGCCGCACAGGTGCCGGAAACCGTCAAAGCCAACGATCCCTGCCTTGCCGGAACACGCAACGTGATCGTGGCGAGCATCCGCCAGGCGCTGGCCGCGGCACAGCAAGCAGCCACCCAACTCGGATTTGTCACGAAGATTATTTCCGACAAACTTCACGGGGAAGCGCGCGATGCAGCGCACTTTCTTGTCCAGTCTGCTCACGCGGAAATGACCGATATGAATCCCAATGAACAACGCTGCCTGCTCTGCGGCGGCGAAACCACCGTCACCGTACGCGGCACCGGGATGGGCGGCAGAAACCAGGAACTCGCGCTGGCATTTTCACTGGAGATCGAGGGCGATCAGGACATAACGCTGCTCTCTGCCGGCACCGATGGCACGGACGGCCCGAATGATGCCGCAGGCGCATTAGTTGACGGCGCAACGGCGCCGCGGGCACGCAGCCTGGGTATAGATCCGCGCAGTTATCTCGACAATAACGACTCCTACACGTTCTTTCAGCATTTCGATGCTGCGACAGGCACTCAGCGCCATCTCAAGACTGGGCCGACCGGCACCAACGTGATGGACATCCAGATTGTATTATTGAACAAGAGCGCCCATCCGCACGCATAACCCGGCTAAATTTTTCAGACAGCACCTTAAGTTAGCCGATCAACTACACCGCGTATAACCATTAAGTGCATAATGTTATAGCCCTTCAGGGCACATCCCTATAACCAACAATACACGACACCATTTATAAATTGGAAGTATCCTTTAACCTGTAGTTGCTTGTGGATGCTCTAGCATGCATTTTGATGTCGGGGCAATTGGCTGATCAATCTTTAAAGGGGAGGTATCATGTCAGGTGGTCTTGGATTTGCATTGTTGTGCGCCATTGTTGCAATCGTTTACGGCATTTTTTCCATCAAATGGATACTCGGTAAACCTACCGGCAATGATCGCATGCGCGAAATTGCCGCTGCAGTACAGGAGGGCGCGCAAGCCTACCTGAACCGTCAGTACACCACCATCGGCATCGTCGGTGCCATCCTGTTTGTCGTTATCCTGGTCGCGCTGAAATGGCCAACCGCGGTCGGCTTCGCCCTCGGCGCGATCCTGTCCGGATTGACCGGTTACATCGGCATGAACGTGTCGGTACGCGCCAATGTGCGCACCGCGCAGGCCGCCACCGAAGGATTGAACGCCGCGCTCAACGTTGCCTTCAAGGGGGGCGCAATTACCGGACTGCTGGTCGTTGGCCTGGGGCTGCTGGGCGTGACCGGCTACTTTGTATTCCTGACCATGGTGATGGGCGCCAACCCAACCGAAGCCACCCATTCGCTGGTCGGACTGGCATTCGGCAGTTCGCTGATTTCCATTTTTGCCCGTCTCGGCGGCGGCATCTTCACCAAGGGCGCGGACGTGGGCGCCGACCTGGTGGGTAAAGTCGAAGCGGGTATTCCGGAAGACGACCCCCGCAATCCGGCCGTGATCGCCGACAACGTGGGCGACAATGTGGGCGACTGCGCGGGTATGGCCGCCGACCTGTTCGAAACCTATGCCGTCACCATCATCGCCACCATGGTACTGGGCGGACTGATGATTTCCGGTTCCCCCAATGCAGTCATCTATCCGCTGGTGCTGGGCGGCGTCTCCATCATCGCTTCCATCATCGGCACCTTCTTCGTCAACGCACGCGCAGGCGGCAAGATCATGAACGCGCTTTATCGCGGCCTGCTGGTGGCAGGTCTGCTTGCGGTGGTCTCGTTCTACCCGGTGACCACCTGGCTGTTGGGTGATGGCGTGATGATCGGCGGAAAACTGGTGTCGTCCATGAACCTCTATCTGGCTTCGCTGATCGGCCTTGCGCTGACCGGCGCAATGGTGTGGATCACCGAGTATTACACCGCGACCGAGTTCAGCCCGGTGCGCCACATTGCGCAGGCATCGACTACCGGTCATGGTACCAACGTGATCGCCGGGCTGGGGGTGTCAATGAAATCCACCGCGGCGCCGGTACTGGCCGTGTGTCTGGCGATCTATTCCGCCTACGCACTGGGCGGCCTGTACGGTATTGCCATCGCTGCAACTTCAATGCTGTCCATGGCAGGCATCATCGTGGCACTTGACGCCTACGGCCCGATCACCGACAACGCGGGCGGCATTGCCGAAATGGCCGGGTTGCCCGAAGCGGTGCGCAACATCACCGATCCGCTCGACGCCGTGGGCAATACCACCAAGGCCGTAACCAAGGGCTACGCCATCGGTTCTGCCGGACTGGCTGCACTGGTGCTGTTCGCCGACTATACCCACGCGCTTTCCACCAACCATCCCGGATTGACCTTCGATCTGTCCAATCACATGGTGATCATCGGCCTGTTCATCGGCGGCATGGTGCCCTATTTGTTCGCCGCGATGGGCATGGAAGCGGTCGGCCGTGCCGCAGGTTCGGTGGTGGTCGAAGTGCGCCGCCAGTTCAAGGAAATACCCGGCATCATGGAAGGTACCGGCAAGCCGGAATACGGTACCTGCGTGGACATGCTGACCAAGGCCGCGATCAAGGAAATGATCGTCCCGTCGCTGCTGCCCGTGGCCGTGCCGGTGATCGTCGGGCTGACGCTCGGCGCACAGGCACTGGGCGGTGTACTGGTCGGCACCATCGTCACCGGCATCTTCGTCGCAATCTCCATGACCACCGGCGGTGGTGCATGGGATAACGCCAAGAAATACATCGAGGAAGGCAACTTCGGCGGCAAGGGTTCGGAAGCGCACAAGGCGGCAGTGACAGGCGACACCGTGGGCGACCCCTACAAGGACACCGCCGGTCCGGCGATCAACCCGCTGATCAAGATCATCAACATCGTCGCGCTGCTGATCGTGCCGCTGCTGATGCATTAAGCAGGGTTGTCAGAATAAAAAACAGGGTGGTAATTCACCCTGTTTTTTTATCCGTACCATTATAATTATCGCCCCAAATAGAGGTACTGCAATGCAAAGCGCAACCGACGTCACGACTGTTGCCCATGTCATACAGATGGCAGTTGCACCCGTTTTTCTGCTGACAGGTATAGGCGCGATACTCAATGTAATCACCAGTCGTCTTGCCCGCATCGTGGATCGATCCAGGGTACTGGGCAATCTGGACGATCAAATAAAACCCGCGCAGAAACAGGAAATGGCAATGCTTGCGCGCAGGTCGCGATGGGTCCACTGGGCGGTCACCCTGTGCACGATGTCAGCGCTCCTGGTCTGTATCGTGATCGCGGCACTTTTTGTAGGCGCGGTGACAAACATCGATCCATCCCGCACCGTTTCACTGCTTTTCATTTTGGCCATGTTTGCGTTGATTTCCGGTTTGCTGTGTTTCCTCCGTGAAATCTTTCTGGCTACCGGAAATCTGGGAATACGAAAAAATAAATGAACGATACAACCAGCCCATCCAGGACAATTCGGCAACCAGCGGAACCCCGCTGATCGTGCCGTAACGGGTAGCGGACAGGTCGCTTTACTACTACCCTGCTCCTGTAAATGTCGTAAGATTCAATCTGCGAAATCACAGCAATCATGAAGGACGAAGCAAGCTATTTATCAACCGTATTCAAACATCAGGGAGAATGGTTATGGCGAAGAAGAATGCTTTTTATGCGCAATCCGGCGGTGTCACGGCCGTCATCAATGCCTCCGCCTGCGGGGTGATCGAAACCGCGCGCAAGCACAAGGACAAGATCGGCAAGGTCTACGCCGGCCGCAACGGCATCATCGGCGCGCTGACCGAAGACCTGATCGACACCACCAAGGAATCAGTCAAGGCCATCTCCTCCCTGCGTTACACGCCCTCCGGCGCGTTCGGTTCCTGCCGCTACAAACTCAAGAGCCTCGAAGCCAACAAACGCGAATATGAGCGCCTGATCGAAGTGTTCAAGGCGCACAACATCGGCTACTTCTTCTACAACGGCGGCGGCGACTCCGCCGACACCTGCTACAAGATCTCGCAGCTTTCCGAAAAACTGGGTTACCCGGTGCAGGCCATCCATGTTCCCAAGACCGTCGATAACGACCTGCCGATCACCGACTGCTGCCCCGGTTTCGGTTCGGTTGCGAAATACGTCGCCGTCTCCATGCTGGAAGCCAGCTTCGATGTCGCCTCGATGGCCAAGACCTCGACCAAGGTGTTTGTCATGGAAGTGATGGGCCGCCATGCGGGATGGATCGCGGCGGCGGGCGGACTGGTCGAGGACCACGGCATCCCTGTTGTCATTCTGTTCCCCGAGATCGAATTCAACCAGAAGAAATTCCTCGCCAGAGTGGATGCCATGGTCAAAAAACACGGCTATTGCAGCGTGGTGGTCTCGGAAGGCTGCCATTACCCGGACGGGAAATTCCTCGCCGAACAGGGCACGCGCGACGCCTTCGGTCATGCCCAGCTCGGTGGTGCGGCGCCGGTTGTTGCCAACATGATCAAGGACGCGCTCGGCTACAAATTCCACTGGGCCGTGGCCGATTACCTGCAACGCGCCGCGCGCCATATCGCCTCGAAGACCGATGTCGACCAGGCCTACGCACTGGGCAAGGCCGCAGTGGAACTGGCGCTCAAGGGACAGAACGCGGTAATGCCCACCGTTGACCGCATCTCCGACAAACCCTACAAATGGAAAATCGGTGTCGCCCCGCTCTCCAAGGTCGCGAATGTGGAAAAGTTCATGCCGCGCAATTTCATCACCGCCGACGGTTTCGGCATCACGGAAAAATGCCGCACCTATTTGTTACCACTGATCAAGGGCGAAGACTATCCGCCGTTCAAGGATGGGTTGCCGCAGTATGTCCGCCTGAAAAATGTCGCGGTACCGAAGAAGCTGGCCGGTTTTAAAATTTAAAGTAGGCTGGGCAGGCAATACACCGCCTGTCCTATCGGATTGGGCGTTTACTGAAAGTGAATGTAGTCCTGTAACAACAGTTCAGTTGTGTTGGATGTCGGCTCATGGAACACCTCGATGACTGACTCCTTTAGGGAAAGGCACTATAAGGTTATGACCTTACGCTTCCGGCCAAAATCGGCCATTACTTTTTCTCCCCTCTGTAAGCTGAATAACACATTAAAAATACCAATAGAGAGCTGATTCTTTTTCGGAATTTTGGAGTAGGATAATCCGGTTTCATAAACCGATTAAGGCTTCCATAGGTGGCCAAAATGAAATCTTTTCCCTCCTCGTCACTCCGCACGAAATTATTGCTGTTGATGACATTGGCTTTTGCCATATTGATCGGATTTTCAACGATCAAGTCATTCAATAATTTCGAAACTATAAAGCAGGATCAACAGGCAGAATTCAAGTCTGCTTCCAGTTTGATAGAAAGCGAGCAGCACCGCCATTTGGCACAAGCGCGTATGGTTGCATTCATAGCAATGAACCAGATACGAAAGGGATTGACTCCGAAAGATTGTCAGCATGGGGTTGTTGGCACACCCGGTCTTGACCCCGAGTTTGGTCAATTTTCGATTGCCGACACTAATGGAAATATTTCGTGTAACTCGATTCCCTGGCTAACCACCAAAAATGTTGCTGACGAAAACTATTTCAAAAAAGCGATGACGCGAGCTGACATTGGCTTCATCGACCAACCGGAACACCATACCCTGGGTCAATATCACGCTTTGATGGCCCGCTCTATGCGTGATGATGGGCATGTGCTGAAGGTGATTCTGGTAGCTATGGATTTTTCCTGGACCAAAGAAGAGGTTGGCATGATTCATTTGCCTGCTAGCGGGCACTTATTAGTAGTTGATGCCGCTGGAACCGTCATTGCCGGGTCTAACAACATGTCAGACTGGATTGATAAGAGTCTAGTTGGCACCCCATTCTATCAACGAATTGTTGCAAACCAGAATTTTGGCGATTGGGGTTTTGGAGGGGTGCCAAGCATCATTCAAGTCCATCAATTCCAAACAGGTTCAGGTAGCATGCGCGTGATAGTCGACATACCGAAGGTAGATTTATTAGAGCCAGCTTATCACAACTTATTCATCAATCTCTCAGTCAATCTTTTAGTATTTTCGATATTATTTGTGCTGATTTATTACGGGAGTAACAAGTATTTTTTGCGCAGGATATTGTCCATCGACCATGCAGCCAAGAGTCTGGCTGGTGGCGTTCTGACGGCCAGAGTCCATATTTCTGATGGTGACGAGCTTGGTCATCTTGCACAATCTTTCGATGCAATGGCAGATACGATTCAGGCTGATGAAGCCAAACTCAAAGCGGCAAATGATGAACTTAGTCGCGTAAACCGTTCATTGCTTACCCTGTCAGCGGGAAACAAAACGTTACTTTTTGCCAAAACCGAAAAGGAACTACTGGACAGAATATGCCAGGAAATCGTAGAAAAGGGGGGGTATCTTGGGACCTGGATCGGATTCGTCGGCACGGGGCCTGACAAATATTTGCACCCAGCGGCCTCCTATTTAAAAGTAAATGACGAGGCCACCAGGAATGACTGGCAAAACGCAGCGAATGAACTGGATCCTGTGATTGCTGCAGTGCATGAGGACAAGGTGTGGGTCGTTAACGACATCAACCATGAAACAGTACATTCTCACTTAGTCGATCACGCCACAAAGTTCAACTATCGTTCAGTCATCATTCTGCCGCTGCATCTAGCGGGCAAGCCGTTCGGTGCGCTCATCATTGCCTCCCCCCTCAAGGATGAATTTTCCGGCATTGAGGTCGAATACCTCAAAGAAACAGCTTCCGACACATCGTTCGGCATCGACATGTTACGCACCAAGGGAGAGAATGTTCGACTCACTTATCTGGGAGAACATCATGAACAAATGCTTAGAGAGGGTTTGGAGGATGCGTTAAGAGCCATTGCCCTGACCATTGAGATGCGCGACCCCTACACCTCAGGACACCAGCGTCGTGTGGCTGAGCTGGCAAAGGTACTCGCACAGGAACTGGGATTGAACGATGACGAAGTTCACGGGATATATCTTGCGGCAATCGTGCATGACATCGGAAAAATACAAGTTCCGGCCGAGATACTGGTCAAACCAAGGAGATTGAATGATATTGAATATTCACTGGTAAAGTCACATGTGACGTCCAGTTATGAAATCCTGAAAGACATCAAATTTCCTTGGCCAATTGCGGACATGGTTCACCAGCATCATGAACGTATGGATGGCTCGGGTTACCCGTTGAAACTCAAAGACGGTGAGATTCTGTTTGGTGCACGAATATTGGCAGTGGCGGATGTCGTGGAGGCCATGTCGTCGCATCGGCCCTATCGACCAAGCCTGGGAATAGAGGTTGCACTGAAGGAGATCGTGAGGGGAAGAGGTACGGCCTACGATGAAGTCGTTGTCGATGCATGCCTGAAGCTTTTTAGTGATGGGCGGTTCAAATTTGAGTAAGCGGGTTAACTTTTACTAGGGGTAACGAATGAATTGATTGCCGGATTGCGGACATTCGCCAAGGTCAGCAACGTGTCGGAAGCCGCTATTGGCGAATGCCTGCTTTTGGACATCAAACTTGATACTTTGAAGTTCAACCTTGTGTCACAGCGGAATTCACAAACATTCCTGAATATGAATCCACTCATCACAACAAACCAGTTGCAAGAACTCCTGAACAGTGGAGCAAATGTATTAATTTGTGATTGCCGTTTTGATCTGGCCCAGATATGGGCCGGACGGGATGCTTACGCCAAGGGACACATTCCAGGGGCTATCTATGTCGATCTGGATACAGATCTGTCCGGTATTAAAACCGGGACAAATGGACGCCACCCGCTGCCCGATCCAGATCATTGGGCTACGACAAGGCAGCGCCTGGGTATCACTTCCGATTCCCGTGTTATTTCCTATGACAGCCAGGGCTCGGCCTTTGCAAGCCGCTTATGGTGGATGTTGCGGGCTATCGGTCATGACAAGGTGCAGGTGCTGGATGGGGGTTTGGAATCCTGGAAGGGGCAGCTCAGTACAGCGATATTTGTCCCCACTCCGCTTGAAAAAAAACCGAAACCAGTGGTGTACAAGGGTTTGGTTTTGGTCGATGCGATTTTCGATAATCTTGCATCGCAGCGCAAGACACTCATCGATGCGCGCTCG